>Ga0172382_10001950_pt1 | contig 35516 bp, 38 predicted proteins | sample Leawel138RmetaG_FD_122245 | JGI IMG/M metagenome (GOLD analysis project Ga0172382, IMG submission 122245) | Leachate microbial communities from a municipal landfill in Southern Ontario, Canada - Leachate well 138R metaG | ecosystem: Engineered > Solid waste > Landfill > Unclassified | place...
ACCGCCAACGCACTCGACCCGGTCAGCTTGACCCAGCCGAACCCGACGAGCATCCTCAATAACGCGCCACGGTGGTCCCATCCCCCTGGCAATCAGGTGGTCCCATGACCCTGGCAAGCGACAATGTACGCGCGCGGGATGCTGATGATCGCATTGACGATGTTCTCGGGGATGTTCCAGACCGAACCGCTGTCGAGGTCCAGTGCCACCGGCGTGTAGGACTGGTCGGCCCAGATATCGCATCCATCGGTGAAGTACCCGCTACACGCTTCGCCGGTGGTGGTCGCGGCCGCGAGACTGTAGCGGTCAGTGCTGACCCGGGACTCCTTGTCCGGTGGCTGGATCGGGGCGACCGTGATGACGCTGGCCCCGACGAGCGCGACACTCGCCGTCATGTACGGACGTACGGTGCCAACCATGACGCCCCTTTCTTCTCCGTTTCTGAACCCGCTCATTCACTGGCGGCCACGAAGCACGGTGCGCGATCGGTGAGGGGGCCGATCGCGCACCGCACGGCCGACATGTGCAACATCCGCCTTCGCCGGCAGCACACGCTTGAACGAACGCCGCCGACATGCAGCAGCAGCGTGCACCGTGCCGCTATGTCTGCGCTGTCAGGAAGTTAGGTGCGCGCTATGAAGTCCGACGGCATGCGTCCTGTGAAATCGACCCACCGTCCCCGGAGTCGGGCGCACGAGGGGATGACGACGAGGGCGGAATGGTGGTGTGTCGCTTGATCTCGTCCATCCGGGTCGCATGCTCGAAGATCGCCGAGGACTCCGAGTAGACCGTCAGCATCGCCGTACTGCCCGCAGCTTCGATGCCAACAGACTGCCGCTCAGGTCGGCAGGCAAGAAGCCCTCACCCCATTCGTGCCGGTAGGACAACAGGTCAAGCGCTTCTGCTGCTCCTGCGCTGCGTTGCTTGCGTGCGCCATCGGTGTGGGCGTCAGTCCGGTGGCTCTGGCCAACGCCGCACCTTACGAAAACTGCACAGATGCCCGAGCCAACGGCGACGCCAATATTCCGTCCAGCAGCGACAGGTACGGATCGCATCTCGACCGTGACGGCGACGGCATGGGGTGCGAGTCGTAGCAAGTTGGTCGGAGTGCGATCGCCCAGACACCTGGCGAGGTGTTCTGCGCGGAGAACCAGCGCCGGCCTGACTCCTCGAACGGGGAAATGCCGTTCGAATTCAACGCAGCGGTGGCATGGTTGACGCAGCAGTCCAACATGTCTGAGACCGAAGCCGTCCGCCTCGTCGACAACATGGGCGAGACAATGGTCGGGCCTGAACGGAAGACGGGAGGTCACGTGCCATGGCCAGTGAGGTTGCTCAGCCACTGGAATCAGCTTCGGTCTACCCGCCCGTGCTCACGCTGACATCACTCCCAATCATGACAGCATCATCACCACGAACGCCTGCGAAGCCTGCTGGGTTTGTCAGACGGTCAGATTTCTCGACAACCTCGCATCTCTTTGGAGTTTCCAGCCAACAGGCGTTGCAGGTCATCACCGAAATGCGCCTTCTAGAGAACTGCGATCAGGACGAGGACGTCTGATGATTAAGTTGATGGCTACAGTTGCCGCCGCCGCAATTTCTGTTCCGATAATTGGGATCATTCCCGTAGCCCATGCGGCTCCCTACTGTGAACTCGGCAATCTGCTCATTCCGCAAGAAGTCCATCATGTCGGCACGTACCGTGACGCTACCTGCGCGATGGTTGCCGACATCGTCGCCACCAGTGACGAGAACAACTGCGTTCGCTCTGTGACTGACTATGTAGTGAGTCGCGGCTACGACCCGTACGTGGGCAAGGACATTGCCCTTCACAACTGCTGAATACGACGTCGGCATCGGCTACGCGCTGTGGCTGCGGTACTCCCGCCCGGACGTCTAGGCCGAGATCGGCCGCACGGTGATGGAAGACAGCCACGAGGCGCAGCGCAGCTGACGCCGGTCTGCCCCGGCCTTCACCCGACGGGCGACGGCTGGGGCAGCCGCTCCGACGGCGATCATGACGATGGCAGCCGCGACCCCGGGGCCGCGGCGCACGGTAGACAGCTTCCGACCGTCACGCCTGGTCGTTTAAGGACTTTGGACCTTAAAGAGTGGATCAGTTGTGCTCTACGCGATATGGGGTGGCAGGGGTTAACTGCAAGTGCCCCAAATAGCCTCGTGAAACTAGGTTCATGCGATGCCGAGATCGTCTCGAGTCAGCTCCTGCGCCGTTGTGTCCTCGAAGCGGGCCGCCATCGGCATTGTGACCGTCGGCGGACTGCGACCAGCCCCAGACACAATGGTGCACACCGATTCCCAGCGTCGATATTTTCACGGTGGACGAAGAACGCTCGATCCTGGTCGAATTCACCGCCAGCCAAAATCACTGCTCCGACATGATTGCTCACATCATCGTCGACGGTGACGAGTGGGGGTCCAACCGCGTCGGTCCCGGAGAGAGCGACGGCGGATACGAGATCCCGGTCACGCCGGGGGTTCACACGATCGCTGTGCAGGCCGAAGGGATAGAGGGTGGCTGCAACACGGGCTATGTCGCTTCCTGGGGCGGAACGCTTCACATTGCAGGGAACACGACTGCCGACGGAAACACCACCACCGACGGGACCACCACCACCGACGGAAATACGACACCGCCTGCCACGACCAACGCACCCACCGCCACAGACGAGACCGACGAAAACTACGACTATGCCGCCGCTCTCGCGCAATGGATGGAAGACGAGGCCGCCAAGATCGCGGCTCAGTCGCAACAGACAGCGACCTACACCTACACCACCACGCTGGAGTGGGTGCTCGGGCCCTACTTCGAGGGCGAATTCGTTAAGGGTGCCAACAGGGTGATCGCAACCCAGAGCGACACGGCGGGCGGCAGCACCACCTGGATATCGAACGAGCAAGGCGACGCACAGAATCCCCAAACGTTCGTTACGAAGACCTGGTTGCGCGACAATTATCCCCAGTTCGCAAGATAGAAAGACCCAGGCAATCGCCCACTATGCGGCCACTGGAGAGGCTAGCCACGTATATCAGAAGTCCCAGTCCTCGTCTTCGGTGTTGACGGCCTTGCCGATCACGTAGCTCGAACCCGAACCGGAGAAGAAGTCGTGGTTCTCGTCGGCGTTGGGGCTCAGCGCGGACAGGATCGCCGGGTTGACGTCGGTCTCGTCACGCGGGAACAGCGCCTCGTAGCCGAGGTTCATCAGCGCCTTGTTGGCGTTGTAGCGCAGGAACTTCTTGACGTCCTCGGTGAGCCCGACCTCGTCGTAGAGGTCCTGGGTGTACTCGACCTCGTTGTCGTAGAGCTCGAACAGCAGCTCGTAGGTGTAGTCCTTGAGCTCCTGGCGGGTCGCCTCACTCTCGAGTGCCAAGCCCTTCTGGAATTTGTAGCCGATGTAGTAGCCGTGCACGGCCTCGTCGCGGATGATCAGCCGGATCATGTCGGCGGTGTTGGTCAGCTTGGCGCGGCTGCTCCAGTACATCGGCAGGTAGAAGCCGGAGTAGAACAGGAAGCTCTCCAGCAGGGTCGAGGCCACCTTGCGCTTCAGCGGCTCGTCGCCCTTGTAGTACTGCATCACGATCTCGGCCTTGCGCTGCAGGTTCGGGTTCTCCTCCGACCAGCGGAACGCGTCGTCGATCTCGGCGGTCGAGCACAGCGTCGAGAAGATGTTGGAGTAGCTGCGGGCGTGCACAGACTCCATGAAGGCGATGTTGGTGTACACCGCTTCCTCGTGCGGGGTGAGCGCGTCCGGGATCAGGCTGACGGCGCCGACGGTGCCCTGGATGGTGTCCAGCAGCGTCAGGCCGGTGAACACCCGCATCGTCAGCTGCTTCTCGTGGGCGGTCAGCGTGTTCCAGGACGGGATGTCGTTGGACACCGGAACCTTCTCCGGCAGCCAGAAGTTGCCGGTGAGGCGCTCCCACACCTCGGCGTCCTTGTCGTCCTGCAGGCGGTTCCAGTTGATGGCCGAGACACGGTCGATCAGTTTCATGCCATCGCTCACGACAACCCCATTTCACCTGGCTATTTGTAAAGTCGCCGCAGGATCTCCCGCCGCGCCACCAACACTACAACTGGTGTACGACATCGCCGCGCAATACGAGATGTAGTGGTTCGGTGTGTCGCGCCGAAGTCAGCGGAACGTGTATTCGGACTTGTTGAACCGCCGGGTCGCCAGCCAGTACTGCCAGGTCATCCCGCTCCACAACGTGCGGTTGACGCCGTGCTCGTCGAGGTACCAGCTGCGGCAACCACCGGTGCTCCACACCGTGCCGCCGAGGTCGTGCTGGAGTTCGTCGTTGTAGTCGTCCTGCGCCGCGCGGGTCGGCGCCAGCGCCTGCGCGCCGGCCTTGTCCACCGCGGCGATGGCCTTGGCGGCATAGCGGATCTGCGACTCGATCATGAACACCACCGAGTTGTGGCCCAGCGCGGTGTTCGGGCCGAGCAGGAAGAACAGGTTCGGCATGTCGGCGACGGTGATGCCGCGCAGCGCGGCGATCCCTTCCCGGTTCCACCGGTCGACGAGGTCCACCCCGCCGGGGCCCTTGATGTCGACATAGGTGTAGGAGTCGGTGACGTGGAAGCCGGTGGCGAAAACCACCACGTCGGCTTCTCTTTCGGTCTCCCGACCGTGCTCGTCTGTGGTGACGATGCCGCGCGGACTGAACCGGGCGATGCGGTCGGTGATCACCTCGGTGCGGGGGTCGGCGATGCCGCGATAGTAGGTGTCCGAGTTGAGGATTCGCTTGCAGCCCGCCCGGTAATCGGGGGTGAGTTTGCGCCGCAGTTCACGGTCTTTGATCGAGCGGCGGATGTTCCACTTGCCGGCCAGCTCGCCGAGTTTGAGCAGCCGGGGCTGTTTGGTCATCGCGAACCCGACGGCCTCGTGCAGCCAGTAGATGCCGGCGCGCATCGCGGCCCTGGTGCCGGGCACGTTGGTGAACACACGCTGCAGACCCTCGGGGATCGGGTTGTTCGGGCGCGGCATCACCCAGGCCGGGGTGCGCTGATAGAGCTGCAGTTCGTCGACGTCCTTGACGATCTCGGGCACGATCTGGATCGCGCTGGCACCCGTGCCGATCACCGCCACCTTCTTGCCGGTGATGTCGACGTCGTGGTCCCACTGCGCGGAGTGGAACGCGACCCGGCCCGCGGCCAGGTATTCGTCGTACCCGTCGAATTCCGGGATCAGCGGGATGTGCAGCCCGCCGGCGCCGGAGATCAGGAACTGAGCGATGAACTCGCGGCCGTCCTTGGTGTGGACGTGCCAACGCATTTCGTCGTCGTCCCACAGCGCCCGGTCGACGTGCGCGCCGAACTCGACGTAGCGGCGCAGCCCGTACTTGGCCGTGACCCCGAGCAGGTAGTCCTGGATCTCGGGCTGGAACGACCACATGTGGGTCCAGTCCGGCTTGGGTTCGAACGAGAACGAGTACATGTGCGACGGGATGTCGCAGGCGCAGCCGGGATAGGTGTTGTCCCGCCAGGTGCCGCCGATCTCGTCGGCCTTCTCCAGGACCAGGAAGTCGACGCCGCGTCGCTGCAGCTCGATGCCCATCCCGAGCCCGGAGAAGCCGGAGCCGATAATCAGCGCGCGGGTCCGCACCGGTGTCTGGCCGGCGGAGGTGAGGTCAGCCTGTTCAGCGACGGTCATGGCTCCGACTGTACCTGGGAACGCCGGTACCACTTAAATCCCCTTCCGCCGAAATTGCATTCCAGCAGGCCGGCACTCGCGGTTTCGCTGCTGGAATGCAATTTCGGCGAGCTCAGGCCGGGGTGACCAAGCCGTGGTTGAGCGCGAACATGCTGGCGCCGATGCGGTTGGTGGCGCCGATCTTGGCGTAGGTCCGTTCGACGTGGTTGCGCGCGGTTTTCCCGGAGATCCCCAGCGTCGCGGCGATCTCCTTGTTCGAGGCACCACGCGCGACCAGGCACAGCACCTCGATCTCACGCGGGGTCAGGCCGCCGGGCCGGGGGCTGTGTCCCCGGGCCCGGTGGCCTGCGGCCTGCAGCACCGCCTCGACGGCCACCTCGTCGAGCCGGCCCTCGCGCACCCGGTCCCGCAGGCGGGCCGCGGCCGACGTCGCAGGCAGCGGATCACGGTACGGGCGTGGCTCGAGGGCGGATTGATACGCCACTGCTGCCGCGAGAAGCCGGTCGGGAAGGCTCAACGCCGCGGCGGGCAGCCCCCGCGGGTACCCGGAGCCGTCGAGATATTCGTGGTGGTTGCCCGCCACCTGGGCGACCGCGTCGAGGCCGCCGACCTGGCTGAGGATGCGCACCGTCAGATACGGGTGCAGGCGCACCCGCTCCAGCTCCCCCGCAGTCAGCGACGACGGCTTCGACCAGATCTGATTGGAGACGCCGATGCGGCCCAGGTCGTGCAGGTGCCCGGCGCGGCGCACCACGGTGACGGTGTCGGCGTCCAAACCCACCACCGCCGCCGCGCCCGCGGCCAGTTCGGCAACCGCGCGCGAATGCCCAAGTGTGAAAGGGCATTTCAGGTCGACGAAATCACCGAGGGCCACCAGCAGGGCATCCAGTTCCGCGCCGTGCAGCCGCTCCCCGTAGTCCGGCGCCTCGCACAACGCGACCGTCCAGGCGTCTCCCGGCGCCGGGACCGACAGCACCGTCGCCGCGTCGGCGGTGAACGCGTCGACGACCCGCGGATCGAACTGCCCGCCGCGGCGGCTGCGGGCCATCGCGACCGCACCGTCGACGCCGTAGGCGCGGTGATGCACCTCCACCATGTCGGCGAGTTGGGCCACCCGCATCGGCAACGGGATGTCGTCGCCGCCGACTCCGCCGGGCAGTCCGCCGCCGTCGTAGCGTTCGAACGTGTACCCGAGCGCCGACTGCACCTCCGCGCTCACCCCCAGCCGGTCGGCCAACATTCCCGCCGAGGCGCAGTGCGAGTGGATCAGTTGTGAGATCTGACCGCGCGCATCGGCGAGAAGTGTTGCCATCAGGCTCAATCGGTGCAGCAACGGTTGCCCGCGGCCGGTGTTGGCCATCAGGAACCGCAGATACGGCAGGCCGGTCCAGTCGACCAGGTAGGAGTCGTGCCGGACGGCGATGTCGTCGCCGAACCAGTGCGCGTACTCGTGGGAGTCGGCATGGCAGCCGATCCACATGATCAGCGCGGTGTAGTAGCAGCAGTCACGCTGGGGGCGGTCGAGGCCGAGTCGCTCGGCGATCCTGGTGGCGATGACCGCCGACCGCAACATGTGTTCGGCCGGCTGCCCCAGCCCGAGGTCGATGGCGATGGACAACGCCGCCAGCAGTTCTGCCCTGCTGGGCGATCGGGCCGGGTGTTCGGCCGGCGGTGCCATCCGCTGATTCTGCCTGTTCACGGCCGGCTTCTCAGCCGAACGCCACGGTGCGCTCGGCGGCTCGGTGCCGATCGGCGTCGTAGTTCTCGAAGTGGCCGGACCCGATGACGCCGATGCCGCGCTGCGGCAACCGGAAGTCGCCGAGACGCGCCTGCCGCATCAGCGGACCGATCGGGCCGAGGTCCTCGCCGCGCAGCGTGGCGTCGGAGGCGGCGACGGCCCACACGGTCTTGGGCGCGACCATGTAGCGCTGACCGTTGGCCGCCGTCCCGGTGAGCCGGATGTCACCCGCACCGAGGGTGGGACCGGCGACCCGGCTGATCATCGACAGCGTCGCGGGGTTGGTCCACGCCGCTTCCGGCAGTCGCGTGCCGATCGCCGTCATAAGCCTTGTCGCCCAGGTGTTCTGCAACTGCACGGTCCACTGCAGCAGGTTGGGGATCTCGATGTGCACCGACCACCGCGACTGCCAGGTGACGTCGATGTCGCACTGGACCGCGTCGTTCGGGGTCGCCGAACTGAAGTACCGCGCGCAGCTCTGCTGACCGGGCGTGGTGGCGTAGAACGTCCACGTGCAGGCGGCGTCCCGGTGCCAGACGGAGACGTAGGCGGGTGCGAACGTGGTGGCGGGGAACTGGCGCAGCGCCAGGTAGTGGCCACCTGCGAACGGCAGGCCCATGATGCCGAAACCGACGAAGCGTTCGTCGTCGCCGGCGGGCAGGACGGGATGTGCGGTGACGGCCTCGGCGGCGTCACGTGGGGTGAGGTGTGTGTTCATGCCATTGATCGTCGGTGTGCGCCGTGATCACGGCATGAGGCATCCGCCTCAACTTTTCACGGCCCGCCGAAACTGCGTTGTCACGGCCCGCCGAAATTGCGTTCCAGCAGGTCCGCTCTCGCACTTCCCCTGCTTAGATGCAATTTCGGCGAAGAGGGTTACGCGACCTGTTCGCGGCGCTTGACGCCCTCATGCAGCGGCACGTCCGGATCGATCTTGATGCCGAGCACCTCACAGGTGCCGTTGATGGAGCCGACCATGATGGTGGTCAGGTAGTCGACGAACTTCTCCGACGGCAACCGGCGCGGGCTGTCCTGTTCGGCGCCCAGCCACCAGTCGGTGGCCGACGCCGCGGCGCCGAACGTCGCGAAACCGGCAAGCTCGAAGGCCGCATTGTCGAGCTCCATGTCGCTGAGCTCGTTGTTGAACATCTCGGCTATCCCCAACGTGATGTCGCGCCCCTCGTTCAGCGCACGCATCGCCGACTCGCTCTGCTCGGCGAACCGGCCCTGCATCAGGAAACGCACCACGTTCGGGTGCTCGTCGACCAGCCGGACGTACTGCTCGACGGCGCGGAAGACGACGGTGCGCGCGGCGTCGGTGGAGATGTTGATCGACGGGAAGATCGCCGCCCACAACATGTCCCGCATCCGCTGGCCGATCGCCTGGAAGAGATCCGATTTGTCGGTGAAGTGGCGGTAGATCTTGGGTTTGGCGGTGCCGGCCTCTTCGGCGATCTCGCGCAGCGACACCTCGGGGCCCAGCCGGTCGATGGCCCGGAACGCGGCGTCGACGATCTCCGAGCGCACCTTCTTGCGGTGCTCACGCCAGCGCTCGCTGCGGGCGTCCACCTTGACACCCGGCTCTTCGGCGGCGCGCGCCCTCGACCCTCGTCGCACCCGATCACTGTACCCGGCCATGCCTTGCTGACCTGCTCAGACCGTGCGGAGTCACATCGGACGGACGCCTGTGGGGTCACGGGGCCGTGCGGATCCGCTCGACGCGCGCACACAGCGAGTTTGGGTACTATCTCCTGCGACAGCCGCTCGACGAGAGAGATTTATGACGCAGCGATACGACGTGGTCATCGCAGGTGGAGGCCCTTCCGGGTCGGCCGCCGCGTGGCAGGCGGCGCAGACCGGTGCCAAAGTGGTGGTGCTGGACAAGGCACAGTTCCCGCGGGCCAAGCCGTGCGGTGACGGGCTGACCGCACGCGCGGTCAGCTACCTGCAGAAGATGGGTCTGGCCGACGAGGTCGCCACCTACCACCGGGTGAACCGGGTCACCGTGTTCAGCCCGAGCCGCTGGGAGCTGTCGTTCCCGAAGCGTCCCGGCATGCCCGACCACGGCCACACGGTCAGCCGCGAACATCTCGACACCGTGCTGCTCAAGCACGCCGAGTCCGCCGGTGCCGAGGTGCGGCAGGGCGCCGAGGTGGCCGGGCCGGAGTTCGACGCCAGCGGCCGGGTGATCGGCGTGGTCCTCAAGGGCGGAGAGAAGGTCTACGGCGACGCGGTGATCGCCGCCGACGGCGCCTACTCCCCCATCAAGCGCGCGTTGAAGATCGACTCCGAGTACAACGGCTACTCGGCGATCGCGATCCGGTCCGAGATGCCGGCCAACCGCCCGGACACAGACTCGCTGGACATCTACCTCAAGCTGCTGTTCCAGGGTGACCAGCTGCCCGGGTACGGCTGGGTGTTCCCGATGGGCAACGGGATCTTCAACATCGGGCTGGGCTACGTCAACAGCTACAAGAACTGGCAGTCGATCAACGCCACCCAGTTCCTGGGTGACTTTCTGCGCACGCTGCCGCGTGAGTGGGATCTGCCGCCGATCGAGGAGCTCAAGAAGAACAAGAGCGTGCGGGCGTGGCGATTGCCGATGGGCTTCACCGCGTGGCCGCCGTGGCGTCCCGGGGTGCTGTTCACCGGTGACTCGCTGGGCGCAGGCAAGCCGGCCTCGGGTGCCGGCATCTCCAAGGCCCTCGAATCCGGCCTGGCCGCAGGCGAGTGCGCGGTGGCGGCGCTGATGAACGGCGGGCCCGACGACTTCACCAACTACGCGCAGCGCATGGAGGCGGCGTGGGGCCGTGAGTACCGGCGCGGCCGCTACATGCACAAGTTGATCGGACAGCCCAGGCTGGCCGCCGCCGGTGTGAAGCTGATCGACAACGCGGCGTTCCGGGACCGCATGCTCAAGGCGCTGTACAAGAAGGCGCAGGGTCCGCAGCACAGCTTCTGATCGTCGGCGGGCACGGATGGTCGGCGTGGGCGGAGCGCAGCTCGGCACCGTGGCTGCGGCACGCCTCGCTGCCCGCGGCACGGTGGTCATCGAACGCGGCATGTCCGACGACGAGTTCGCCCGTGTGGAAACAGATTTCGGCTTCGAGTTCGCCGACGACCATCGGGCGTTCCTCGCGGTCGGGCTACCGGTGGGCGCCTCGTGGCCGAATTGGCGCGGCGAGGGACGCAGAAGTCTGGCCAAGCGGCTGCAACTCCCGGCCGACGGTGTCCTGTTCGCCGTGGAGTGGGGCGGGTTCTGGGGCGACGGCTGGGGGCAACGTCCGTCCCGGATGAAGGACGCGTTGCGCACGGCGAGGTATCAGCTGGCTCGTGTCCCGCAGCTGATCCCGGTGTATTCGCATCACTACCTGCCCGCCGGCCGCGGATCGTTCGGCCACCCGGTGTTGTCGGTGGTGCGTACCGACGTCACCTGCCGGGGCACCGACCTCGCCGACTACGTCGACAACGAATTCGGCCCCGGTCACCGCGCCCCGGGCGCGCGTCCGACCGTCGGGTTCTGGTCAGATCTGGTGGTCTGAACAGCCCGGTCATGATCGGGCACGGACGAGATGTCGGTGCTCACGGGTACACCTAGCACATGACTTCAGGGCATCTGACTGCGTTCATCTGTTACCGCGATCCCGACGCGGCGGTCGGCTGGATCACCGAGGTACTGGGCTTCGACGTCGTACGCGAGTTCCGTGACGACGGCGGCCTCATTCACGCTGAACTGCGGCGCGGCGACGCAGTGGTGTGTGTGCAGCACGACGACCGCGGCTACGACGTCCCCGCCGTCAAGGGCGACTGCGTCGGCTCCGGGCTGTACGTGGTCGTCGATCAGGATGACGTCACCGCGATCCACCAGCGTGCGGACGGCCGCGGCACCGCGGTGTTGATCCCTCCGGAAACCACACAGTGGGGCAATTTCCGGACGGAGCTGCTCGACCCCGAGGGGCGACAGTGGTCGATCGGCACCTACCTGCCCGGGCAGCCAGGAGACTGGTGAGCATGGAGCAACGAGTCAGCTTGATCACCCTCGGTGTCGACGATCTCGTCCGGGCCCGGCGGTTCTACGAGCAGGGCCTGGGTTGGGTGCCCAAGGCGGCCCCCGAGGGTGTCGTGTTCTACCAACTCCCCGGGATCGCGCTGGCGCTGTTCGGCCGCGACGATCTCGCGCAGGACGCCCACATGCCGGTCGACGGCCGCTTCAGCGGCATCACCATCGCGATCAACCAGCGCACCGAAGCCGACGTCGACGCGGTGCTGGCCCAGGCCAAGGCAGCGGGGGCGACGATCCTCAAGCCGGCCGAGAAGGTGTTCTGGGGCGGCTACTCGGGCTACTTCGCCGATCCCGACGGGCACGTCTGGGAGGTCGCGCTGAACCCGGAATGGACGATCAACGACGACGGGACGCTGACGATCTGAGCGCTCAGCGGCGGGCGACGACGGTCAGCAATACGACGGAATCCTCCAGCGCCACCAGGTTGTGGATCTCATCCGGGATCACCAGATAATCACCTTCCCCGCCGTCGACGCTGTCCGTCGCCGTTCCGATCTGCACCTTGCCGCGCAACACCAGAAGCGTTGCCTCACCCGGACTTTCGTGATCGTCGAGCCGGTTTCCCGCGGCCAGCGCGAGCACCGTCTGCCGCAGCGTGCGGTCCCGCCCACCGAATACGGTGTGCGCGGCCCGCCCAGCGCTCGCCACCCGTGCCGCGTCGAGTTGTTCGTCACCGACACTCTTCAATGACAAGGCGTCCACGGTCGCCGTCCTTTCCGATCGATCATCAGCCTCGGGCCGGGCGAAGAATCAAACCGATCTCGCACGAGCCCGCGTGCGGATCCGGGGTCACCGCGACGCTGTAGTTTCCGCCGATCGACGCGGCATTCACGTCGATCACTTCTTGAATCATGCCCTGCTGGATGCCGCGGACCACTTCGGGTGCCGCCTTGGCGACCTCGGCGAGCGGGCATGTGCACAGCTGCACGGTCAGCTCGCCGAATGACGACAGCACCGAGCGCACTTGGAATCCCAACTCCGTCAACGTCGCAACCACCAGGTCGGCGATCGAGGTCTCGTCGCGCGGCCTGGCCAGGCGCACCCGGTGAGCCAGGTCGGCACCGATACGCCGCGCCCGCGATTCCCGTTCCTGCGGCGTGCCGCCCAGGTGCGTGGCGAACAGGCACACGATGTCGGCGTAATCCAGCCGCGGGGCCAGTTCGTAGGTCAGCTTGGGCCGCCCCGCCCCCGCCGCCTTGGGACCGCGGCCCCGCCGCACATAGCCCTGAGACTCCAGTGCCGACAGGTGAAACCGTGCGGTGGTGACATGGATCTGCAGCGTGTCGGCGACGCCCTGGGCGTCGAGAGGCCGATTCGTCTCGCGCAGCAGCCCCAGCACCTTCTGCCGCTGCCGGCCCGCGGCCCGGTCCGACGCCTTGTCGGTGTCGCGGCCTTGTACTGCCATAAGACGAGTGTGTCACTGCCCCGGCACGACGCCGACGACCGCGACCGCGGTCAGCGAGCGGCGGTACCGCGCAAAGGTGGCGCGCATCCCGAGCACCCGGCGTCGCGCGGCGGGACGGCGGATCATGTTCCCGACGATACGCAGCGCACCGAACAGTCCCTCGTCGGCCAGCACCCGGGCGGGACTGAGCAGTGCCATCGGGGCCTGGTCGACGGTCTCGACCTGAAAACCAGCCTCGGTCAGCAGCGCTGTCCACTCCGCGATGGTCAGGGGGCGTGCATTCACCTTGATGGCACGAGACATCTCGCGCCGGATGTCGTCCTTGATGTCCTGGGACAGGTCATCTGGGGTCAGACCGAGTTCGTGAATGGCGTAGCGGCCTCCTGGCCGCAGCACCCGGAACGCCTCGGCGATGATGGCGCGCTTGGCCTTCTCGCCCTGCATCGTCAGCATCGCCTCGCCCACCACCACGTCGGCGCTGCCGTCGGGCAACCCGGTGGTCGACGCGTCGGCGACCACCACCGCGCCGTTGACCGGGGCAACGATGGCCTTGACGTTCTCGGTCGCCGCGGCCGTGTCGTCGACCCCGACGTACGAGCGCGGCTGTGCCGCGATGATGTCGGATGCGGTGCGGCCCAGGCCGGGCCCGAGTTCGACGACGTCGGATCCGCCGATGCGGGCCGCCGCGAGCAGGCGGGTGGTCAGCTCCAGGCCACCGGGACGCAGCACCCGCTTGCCCAGGCGGGCCAACAGCCAGTGCCCGGGAAGGTCGGCGTCCGACCGCTCGGCGAGCGGAAGGGGTGAATCAGCCATGGCGGACAGTCCTTTCGACGGCAGCGACCACGAAGATCGCCGTGAACAGTGAACACACGTAGAGCAGGGCGGCGTTCTGCCCCCACGGAGGCGTCAACACGGCGTCCTGGCCGGTGGCGTAGACCCCGTTGAGGACGGGCATGAAGCGCTGCAGGAACGCACCGCTCGGCAGGTACCCGGCCGCCGACTCGAAGGCGTAGACCCACACCAGGATCACGGCCGCGGCGCCGAGCGGGGAACGGATGAGCGCGCCGACACCGACCCCGGCACCGGCGGCGAAGAAGCTGAGCAGCGGGACGGTCCACAGCAGCCGCAGCGCGACCGGGTCGGCGGCCGACACCGACCCGTACACGTGCGGCGACAGCACCGGAAGGGCGACGAGCACGACGAGCAGCGCGGCGACGGCCACCACGGCCCCGAGCGCACCGTGGAACAGCCATCGGCCGACCAGCACCGGCCATTGGCGTCGCGCCGCCAGCCGCACGTATTCTTCTGCCCGATAGCGATTTTCGGAAGCCTGACCGTCGGCGGCCCCGAGTGCCACCACGACGGTGGTGACGGTGATGACCCAGTAGGCCGCGTTGGAGGTCGGCACCTGAAGCACAGAGATCTGGCCGGGGATGCGTGCGAAGGTTTCGGCTGCTAGCGCGATCGCGAAGGTGATCACCGCCGGCACGGCGACGGCCGCGGGCACCAGGACGGTCCACAGCCGGCTGCGACCCGAGGTCCGGACGAGCTCGGCGCGCACCCCGCGCGCCACCAGCTCGGCGCTCACGCGCACGCCACACAGTCGAGCAGCGTGGACTCCAGCCAGTCACGAGAATCCGCGCCGGCCGGGATCACGTCTGCCAGCGCTCCGTCGAGCCGCGGTTGACCCGCCTCCAAAAGGATGACGCGATCGGCGGACAGCACCACCTCGGCGAGCAGGTGAGTGGCCACCACCACTACGCAACCGGTGTCGGCGAGCTGTCGGAGAAGGCCACGGAACCAGACGATTCCAGGCACATCGAGACCGTTGAGCGGCTCGTCGAACAGCAGCGCCTGCGGTCGGCAGAGCAGCGCCCCGGCGATGGCGAGGCGCTGCCGGGCACCGAGTGACAACCCGCCGATCCGGTTGCAGCGCTGGGCGGACAGACCGGTCTCCTCCAGCACCTGTGCCACTCGGCCGTCGTCGACGCCGGCCAGCGCCGCCAGCCAGCGCAGGTGCCGGGCGACGGTGTGCCGCGGGTCCAGCGCGTCGGGCCCGAGGTGCGCACCCACCAGATGCGGGTCACCGAACGGGGTTCGACCGCTCACGGTGACCGCGCCGCCGTCGGGTCGGTCCAGGCCGGCGATCAGCCGCAGCAGGGTGGTCTTGCCCGCCCCGTTGAGCCCCAGCAGTGCGGTCACCGCACCGGCGGGAAAGGTGACGGTAACGTCGTCGAGCGCCCGATGTGGACCGAAAGACTTTGTCAGACCGTGGGTTTCGATCATTGGAAATTGCAGGGAATCGGCAGACCGATCGTCTTGATGCCGTTGCACAACGACTTGCTCGCCAGCTTCCACCGGCCGTCGATGCGACGCCATTCGGCGACGACCGCCACGGTCGGTGCACCCTGGCGGCTGGCGTTGATGACCGCGGTGTGCAGATCCGGTTCGTGGGTCTCGGGACCGGTCACCATGCTCGATCCCTTCGGCGACCGGAAAAAGCCGACGCGGTAGATCATCTTCGGCACGACCACGGCGCGGTCACCGCCTTCGAGTTGCGCCGCCTTCACCCAGTCCGGCGCAGGCGTGGCGACCAGAAGCCGGATCTGTGCGTCGAGTTCGGCGAGCGTCGGCACCTCAGAGGTGATCGCGAACTCCTGCGGACCCTGGGGGTCGGCGTGGATCTCCGGATCGGCGGCCGCACCCGGAGCCAGGGTCAGCGGCACCGTCGCCGCCGCGAACAGCGCTGCCGCAGCACCGCGACACCATCGCATCATGACCGCTCCTCATTAACAGGAAAACTTTCCGGCTAATGTAGGAGACGCGGGTGAAATAGGCAAGCCTTACCTTTTTAAGGTTAGGCAATGTTGTGCCGGGAACCCACGATCACCTCACATCACCCGCCCTGCCGGCGTCAGCGTCGACCGCGCTCGGCGCGGCCCGGCGTGGCGGCGTCAGCGTCGACCGCGCTCGGCGCGACCCGGCTTGCGGGCGACCTTGCCGGCAGCAGCGCGGGCGGCCTGCTTCGCGAGGGTTTTCTCCCGTGCGGTGCGTTTCGGTGCCGACTGGGCCTGCCCGCGCGACGAACCGGGTTTACGGCCCCGCACAATCCCGATGAACTCCTCGACCAGCGGCGACTGCGCCCCTTCCGGGAAGGCGAGCGCCACGGGGCATGTGGGCGCGTCGGCGATGGCGCGGTACGTGAGGTCCTTGCGGTGATACAGCCGCGCCAGCGACTGTGGAACGATGAGCGCACCGACCCCCGCAGCCACGAGTTCGATTGCATCCGAGGTGGTTTCGGGTCGGTGATGGACCGGGTCGCCTGGAGCGTCCGCCCAGGCGACGACGTTGTCGAGTGGCAGCAGAACCGGCTCGCCGTCGAGGTCCGCGGCGGTGATCTCGTCGGCGGCAGTGAGGATGTGGTCGGTCGGCACCACGGCCACCGTGGTCTCCTCGTAGAGAGGGATGACCGACAGCCCGGACGTGTCGGCCGGCAACCGGAGCACTGCCACGTCGACGGTGCCGGCCCGTACTTCAGCGGCCGCGTCTGCCGCGGCGACGGTGCGCAACTGCAGCGGAACCTCCGGGTGGCGCTCCGCCCAGATCCGGGCCCACTTCGCGGGTGTCCCGCCGGGAACGTATCCGAGGGTGAGTGAGTGCCGGGTCACCGCATCAGGCTACCGATGGCCTCATCGATAAGGTGGTGCCATGAGCAGGCCGAACGCGCAGTCCATGAAACCCGCCACGGCGGCGAAGAAGCTGGACGTGTACCTGCCCGCGACGCCTGCGGAGTTCCAACAGAACCCGATCACCCGCGCCGAGCTGGCCGCCCTGCAGGCGGATCCGCCGCAGTGGCTCAAGGATCTCCGCAAGAACGGGCCGCACCCGAAGAACCTGGTCGCTGCCAAGCTGGGCATCTCGATCGCCGGTCTCGCGCGGGGCGGCGTGGTCGACGCGCTCACCACCGAGCAGATCAACCAGCTGCTCGAGGAGAAGCCGGAGTGGCTGGTCGCCGAACGGGAGAGTTACCAGAACGTGCTGCGCGAGGAGCGACGCTTGAAATCGCTACGGGCGGAGCAGGCTCGCGAGAGCTGATCGATGCCGGGCGTCAGCTACGGGCCCTACGCGAACGTGCTCTGGCGGTAGTGCGGAGCGCCTCGCGGCTACCGTCACTGCACGCTCGCGATCACTCCTGGCGCGAAACTACCGGTCGAACATCTCGGCGATGCGGTCGAAGAAGCCGTCGATGCGCTTCTCCAGCCGAGTGCCTTTGACCCACTTCTCCCACGCGTAGATCAGGGCGAACATCGCGGCAACGATGCCGAAAACCAAAGCGGTGACCCAGATTACCTCGGCTACGACCGGGCTCAACACAACTCCTCGATGCCGCGGCCGCACGGATCTGCCTGGACGCTCCGATCGATGCGGTACCGGGTACGCGCGCTGCAACTACTCAAGGCCATTCGCCGAGATATGCCTGCCAGCGACCAGCCGTTACAACATGCAGCTGACGCAACCCTCCACCTCAGTGCCTTCGAGCGCCATCTGGCGAAGCCGGATGTAGTACAGCGTCTTGATGCCCTTGCGCCAGGCGTAGATCTGCGCCTTGTTCACCTCACGGGTGGTGGCGGTGTCCTTGAAGAACAGCGTCAGGCTCAGCCCTTGATCCACGTGCTGGGTGGCCGCGGCGTAGGTGTCGATGACCTTCTCGTAGCCGATCTCGTACGCGTCCTGGTAGTACTCCAGGTTCTCGTTGGTCATGTAGGGCGCCGGGTAGTAGACCCGCCCGATCTTGCCTTCCTTGCGGATCTCCACCTTGCTGGCGATCGGGTGGATCGAACTGGTCGAGTGGTTGATGTAGGAGATCGAACCGGTCGGCGGGACGGCCTGCAGGTTCTGGTTGTAGATGCCGTGCTGCTGCACCGACTCCTTGAGCTGCTTCCAGTCGTCCTGGTTCGGGATGCGGATACCGGCGTCGGTGAAGAGCTGGCGGACCTTGTCGGTCTTGGGCTCCCACACCTGCTCGGTGTACTTGTCGAAGAACTCCCCCGACGCGTACTTCGACTTCTCGAAGCCCTTGAACGCCGTACCCCGTTCGATCGCAATGCGATTCGACGCACGCAGGGCGTGGTAGAGCACCGTGTAGAAGTAGATGTTGGTGAAGTCCACACCCTCGTCGGAGCCGTAGAAGATCCGCTCGCGCGCGAGATAACCGTGCAGGTTCATCTGGCCGAGGCCGATCGCGTGCGAGTCGTTGTTGCCCTGCTCGATCGACGGCACCGAGGTGATGTGGGTCTGGTCGCTCACCGCGGTCAGCGCCCGGATCGCAACCTCGATGGTCTGCGCGAAGTCCGGCGAGTCCATCGCCTTGGCGATGTTCAGCGATCCGAGGTTGCAGGAGATGTCCTTGCCGACCTTCTTGTAGGACAAGTCGTCGTTGAACTCCGACGGCGTGGAGACCTGCAGGATCTCCGAGCACAGGTTCGAGTGGGTGATCTTGCCGTCGATGGGATTGGCCCGGTTCACCGTGTCCTCGTACATGATGTACGGGTAGCCCGACTCGAACTGCAGCTCGGCCAGCGTCTGGAAGAACTCGCGCGCCTTGATCTTCGTCTTGCGGATCCGGGCGTCGTCGACCATCTCGTAGTACTTCTCGGTGACCGAGATGTCTGCGAACGGAACGCCGTACACGCGCTCGACGTCATAGGGCGAGAACAGGTACATGTCCTCGTTCTTCTTGGCCAGCTCGAAGGTGATGTCGGGGATCACCACGCCCAGGCTCAGCGTCTTGATGCGGATCTTCTCGTCGGCGTTCTCACGCTTGGTGTCGAGGAACCGGTAGATGTCGGGATGGTGCGCGTGCAGGTACACCGCTCCCGCGCCCTGGCGGGCGCCGAGCTGGTTGGCGTAGGAGAACGAATCCTCCAGCAGCTTCATGATCGGGATGACGCCCGAGCTCTGGTTCTCGATGTTCTTGATCGGTGCGCCGTGCTCGCGAATGTTGGTCAGCAGCAACGCCACTCCGCCGCCGCGCTTGGACAGCTGCAGCGCGGAGTTGATCGAGCGGCCGATGGACTCCATGTTGTCCTCGATGCGCAGCAGGAAGCACGACACCGGCTCGCCGCGCTGCTTCTTGCCCGAGTTCAGGAACGTCGGCGTGGCCGGCTGGAACCGGCCGTCCATGATCTCGTCGACCAGCTTCTCGGCCAGCGTGGTGTCGCCGGAAGCCAGGGTCAGCGCGACCATCACCACACGGTCCTCGAAGCGCTCCAGATAGCGCTTCCCGTCGAAGGTCTTCAGCGTGTAGGACGTGTAGTACTTGAACGCGCCGACGAACGTCGGGAAACGGAACTTCTTGGCGTACGCGCGGTCCAGCAACTCCTTGACGAAGTTGCGCGAGTACTGGTCGAGCACCTCGCGCTCGTAGTACTCCTTCTGAACCAGGTAGTCGAGCTTCTCGTCCTGGTTGTGGAAGAACACCGTGTTCTGGTTGACGTGCTGCAGGAAGTACTCCCGCGCCGCCTGCACGTCCTTCTCGAACTGAATCTTGCCGTCTGCGTCGTACAGATTCAGCATCGCGTTCAGCGCGTGGTAGTCCATCTCCCCCGGAAGCGCGTGCGCGCCGGTGGTTACAGGTTCTGCAGCTGTGACGGTTGGTGACACGTCTGGTCCTTCCGGGCGTCGGCCCAAAAATCGGTCAGGCCCTGGCGGACGGCGAAGACGTCGTCCGTGGTGCCCATCAGTTCGAAGCGGTACAGGAACGGGACGCCACACTTGCGGGAGACGATGACCCCCGCGTAGCCGAATTCGGCCCCGAAGTTGGTGTTGCCCGCGGCGATGACGCCGCGGATCAACGATCGGTTGTGTTCGTCGTTGAGGAAAGCGATCACCTGCTTGGGGACGTAGCCCCCGCGGTCGGGATCGGGACCATTGGCGTGCCCTCCGCCATAGGTGGGCAGTACCAGCACATAGGGCTCATCGACCTGGATGCGCCCGTGGATCGGAATCCGCGTGGCCGGCAACCCCAGCTTCTCGACGAAGCGGTGGGTGTTCTCCGACACGCTGGAGAAGTAGACGAGATTGCTCATGGTGACCCCCTCTACTCCTGGACTGTCCGATACCCGCTACTCATCGACTGTGGCCGATGGCCACTGCGCTCACGCGGTGGCGGCGACGCCCGCCAGCGCCTTGATCCGGTCGGGACGGAAACCCGACCAGTGGTCGTTGCCCGCCACCACGACGGGAGCCTGGAGGTAGCCGAGCGCCATCACGTAGTCGCGGGCCTCGTTGTCGAGGCTGATGTCGACCACGTCGTAGGCGATGCCCTGCTTGTCGAGGGCCTTGTAGGTGGCGTTGCACTGAACGCAGGCCGGCTTGGTGTACACGGTGACGGATGCTGGCTGGGTCATCGGCGGTACGGCTCCTATCGAGAAGACGGGGGTGGGCTGGCAACTGCTGCGTTCGTGCTTGTCGCTAAGTTTCAGCGGCCCGGCAGCCTTCAAAATTCCAGGCCGTCCGGGCGCTGTTCCGGCGGATCGGAAATCCGACACTCCTGGAACTTCTGGCTCCGGCCGGCCCCTACATCTTGGGGGTCCGTCGGTGTTCGAAACACTACACCTAGTGTCCGACATTCAGAAGAACTACCAGATGTTCTGAATGACATTTTTGAAATTCCCAGGTCGTAAGCACTTCGAGGCGTTTCGAACCGGCGTGTCGCACATCACATCGGCGTGTCGCTCCCTTCGGCTGTCCGGTGGCCCCAGGTGTACCAGGACCCACCGACAACGGACGGCAGGGCCGACCACCGTCACACCCCTTGCAGCAAACACGCGACCACCCCGGCGCCGGGGCAGCAAAGCCCATTCACCGGGGTGGAGGACAAGTCCTTCCAGTCCGCGTCGTCCGATTGCTCCGTCACAGTGGCCGGCGGGCAACGGCCGAGCCCGTCGGAGCGACCTGCAAGGCGGGGTTCACCACTTCGGTCCCGCCCGTCACACACGTCCACGTCTCGCAGCGGTCCACTCGCACTTCTGCTGGAAACCGTGGATGTGTGCGACATCCGGGACCCGTGTTACCGGGAAGGCTCAGCCGGCGATCACACATCGCGTGTCGAATCGACCGGGGATTCCCGAGGTCGCCCGACGTCGGCCGCCCATAGTCAGCCGATCTCGGCGGCCAACTTGCCGACGATGTCACGCAGACGGGCCACCACCTCGGCCTGCTCGCGGGGATGCTTGCCGTCCAGCGTCGTCGTCGGGATCGACAGCTCGAGATCTTCGACGACCCGGGGGCCGGCGATACCGAACGACTTGCGGGTCTCGTTGTGCGCCCACACGCCGCCGTACTGGCCCAACGCCGCACCGATCACCGCCACCGGCTTGCCCTTGAGCGCGCCGTTCCCCCAGGGCCGCGACAACCAGTCGATCGCGTTCTTCAGCACACCGGGAATGGTGCCGTTGTACTCGGGCGTGATCACCAGTGCAGCGCCCGCACGGGCGGCGGCCTCACGCAGGGCGACCACGGGTTCGGCGACGTCGTCGGTGTCGAGGTCCTCGTTGTAGAACGGCAACTCGCCCAACCGGTCGAACAACTCGAGGGCGACCCCGGCGGGCGCTGTCTCGACGGCCAGTTCGGCCAGCTGACGGTTGATCGACGCCGCGCGCAGACTCCCCACCAGAACCAGCACCGTGTTGTTCTCACCCTGCGCCATCTTCATCCTCTCGATCGTTGTCTCGGATACTCCCACCGAACGAACCGGACCACAGTCCGATATATTCCGGCTGAGTTAAAGTTGCGAGGTGAGCGCGGCGCAGGACCGAAACGGGCTACCGGTACTGCCGGTGCTGCCAGAGGGCGATTCGACTCCGCCCGAACGCGGCGACGCCGCGCGCAACCGTGCACTGCTGCTCGACGCGGCCCGGCGACTGGTCGACGAACGCGGCGCCGAGGCCGTCACCACCGACGACATCGCCGCAGCGGCCGGGGTCGGCAAGGGCACGCTGTTCCGCCGGTTCGGCAGCCGCGCCGGGCTGATGATCGTCCTGCTCGACGAGGACGAGAAAGCACTGCAGCAGGCCTTCCTTTTCGGGCCGCCGCCGCTGGGTCCCGAGGCGCCGCCGCTGCAGCGTCTGCTCGCCTACGGCAGGGAGCGGCTGAAGTTCGTCGACAGCCACCACGCGCTGCTCTCCGACGTAGGCCGCGATCTACAGATGCGATTCAACGCCCCGGCGACGCTGCACCAAAGCCACGTTCGGTTGCTCCTGGAGTCCGCGGGCACCACCGGCGATCTCGATGCCCAGGCGACCGCGCTGCTGGCGCTGCTCGACGCCGACTACGTTCACCACCAGCTGCACGACCGCGGGCGCACGCTCGCCGAACTCGGCGACGCCTGGGAGACGGTGGCACGCAAACTCTGCGGCTCATGACCACCCCCGGGACCGGACCCGGCAAAGAGTGGATCCTGCACGTCGACATGGATCAGTTCCTGGCGTCGGTCGAGCTGCAGAGGCATCCGGAGCTCGTCGGGCACCCGGTCATCGTGGGCGGCAGCGGCGATCCGACCGAACCGCGCAAGGTGGTCACCTGCGCGTCCTACGAAGCCAGGCAGTTCGGTGTGCATGCCGGAATGCCGTTGCGTTCTGCGGCGCGACGCTGTCCCGACGCCACGTTCCTGCCCTCGGATCCCGAGGCCTACGACGCCGCCTCCGAGCGGGTGATGGGCCTGTTGCGCGACCTCGGCCACCCCGTCGAGGTGTGGGGCTGGGACGAGGCCTACGTCGGCGCCAGAGTGGCCGATCCGCTTGCGTTGGCCCACCGGATCCAGCATGTCGTCGCCGCGGAGACGGGCCTGTCCTGTTCCGTGGGCATCAGCGACAACAAGCAGCGGGCCAAGGTGGCGACCGGCTTCGGCAAACCCGCTGGAGTGCATGCCCTCACCGACGACAACTGGATGCTCACGATGGGCGACCGTCCCGTCGACGCACTGTGGGGTGTGGGACCCAAGACCGCGAAAAAACTTGCCGCCATGGGCATCACGACGGTCGCGGACCTGGCGGGCACGGATGCCGCCGTACTGACGACGGCCTTCGGCCCGACCACCGGGCTGTGGATCCTGCTGCTGGCCAAAGGCGGAGGCGACACCAAGGTCAGCGCCGAACCATGGGTGCCGCGGTCCCGGAGTCACGTCGTCACCTTCCCCCAAGACCTCACCGACCGCAGCGAGATGGCAAGGGCCGTAGCCGATCTCGCGCAATACACACTGGCCGAGGTGACCGAACAACAGCGTGTGGTCACCCGCGTCGCGGTCACCGTGCGCACCAGCACCTTCTACACGCGAACCAAGATCCGCAAGCTCAGCTCACCGACCACCGACAGCGACCCCGTCGTCGGGACCGCCCTGGATCTGCTCGGCCAGTTCGACCTCGATCGCCCGGTCCGGCTGCTCGGGGTTCGCCTGGAGCTCGTCATGCCGGACTCCGAGCGCTGACGACTTCCTCAGACGCGCTGCGCCTGTGCTCGGCGGCGCGCTACCGTGGCGGCCATGGGGTCGACGGTGTCGGGGTTTGACGAGTGGATGAACGACGCCCTGGACCACGAAGCCGCGAAATCCGGAGAATCCGTCGAGCTGTACGTCAGCCGCGCGGTCGCCGGCCGGATGGCCCTCGAACGGGCCCGCCGCGGCGACCACGGCCTCGACGAACTGGTCGACCACATCCGCGAATTGGATCTGGAGATACCCGGGCGCTCCGCAGACCTGGCGAGCGGCTCCGTCATCTCCGATCCCGAGCGGCTTCAGGCGCTCTACGAGAGTGGGCTGCTCAACACCGAGCGGGCCGGCAGCCTCGACCGGGTCGTCGAGATGGTCGTGGCGGCCCTGGCCGTACCGTGCGCGGCCGTGACGTTGCTCGACAAGGACACCCAGTACGTTTGCAGCGCGATCGGCCTCACCGGCGAACTGGCCGTCACCAGGAAAGGGCCCATCGAGGGCTCGCTCGGTCGGGAGATCCTCATCTCCGGCCAACCCCTGATCGTCGAGGACGCGCGCCGAGAACCCCTGTTGCAGGACCACTACGCGGTTCGCGACGGACTGGTGGTGGCCTACGCCGGCTTCCCGCTGACGGACGCCGCCGGCCACACCATCGGAACGTTGAGCGCCTGGGACCTCAAGCCCAGGCGGTGGACCTCAGGCCACCTCCAACTGATGGAGGACTTCGTCGCGATGCTCCGCGCGCGGGTCTTCGGTATCCAGCCGGACTGATCGGCTCACCCGTCGGCACGTCGAGAACTGGTCGATCTGGCTGGACGTGAAGCTCCTGAGGCTCACGGTGTTGGCCGTGTTGAAGCGCGCCGAGTGACCAGACCGTAGCGCGTCGCGTGAAACGACGTGTCGGGGCGGGGCAATACGCTCGGGGCATGCTCGACACTGTCGCGATCCGCGGATACCGCTCGCTGCGCGAAATCGTGCTACCGCTGCGCCGGCTCACCGTCATCACCGGCGCCAACGGCACCGGCAAGTCGTCGCTGTACCGGGCACTGCGTCTGCTCGCCGACTGCGGCCGCGGTGAGGTGATCGCATCGTTCGCCCGTGAAGGCGGCGTGGAGTCCGCGATGTGGGCCGGCCCCGAGCACCTCGGTGGCGCACGGCGCACCGGTACCGCCCAGGGCGGGCCCCGCACCCGGCCGGTCTCGATCGAGCTGGGTTACGCCGCAGACGATTTCGGATACCTGATCGATCTTGGCCTACCCCAGGCACGGGAGACCGCGTTCGGACGCGACCCGGAGGTCAAACGGGAGCTGGTGTTCGCCGGACCCGTGGCCCGCCCGACCGCCACGCTGGTGCGCCGGGTGCGCGGTCTGGTCGAGGTGGCCGCCGACACCGGGCGCGGCTTCGATGCGCTGGCGAGCAACCTGCCCGCGCACCGAAGTGTGCTTGCCGACTGGGCCGGCGCCGTGCCCGAACTCGTGATGGTGCGGGAACGCCTGCGGGACTGGCGGTTCTATGACGGATTCCGCGCCGACAGCCATGCCCCCGCCCGGATGCCCCAGGTGGGCACCAGAACTCCGGTGTTGGCCGACGACGGCGCCGACCTGGCGGCCGCGGTGCAGACGATTCTCGAAACGGGCACCGACGATTTCGGTCGCGCCGTGGCCGATGCGTTCGACGGGGCCACGGTGTCGGTGTCTGTCACCGACGGCCTTTTCGACCTGCACCTGCGTCAGCGAGGAATGCTCCGCCCGCTGCGCAGCGCTGAGATCTCCGATGGCACATTGCGTTTCCTGCTCTGGGCGGCAGCGCTGCTGAGCCCCCAACCGCCGTCACTGATGGTGCTCAACGAGCCGGAGACCTCACTGCACCCCGACCTGGTGCGTCCGCTGGCGGAATTGATCGACGCCGCCGCGACACGCACCCAGGTCGTCGTGGTGACACACTCGGCGACACTGCGGACAAACCTGGGTGCCCAGCCGATCGGGTCGGACGGCGACGCCTGGGAGATCGAGCTCTACAAGGACTGGGGCGAGACCAAGATCGCCGAGCAGGGCCTGCTGACCACGCCACCGTGGGACTGGGGTAAGCGGTAAACCCTCAGCGCTGCTTGGGATTCGGCCGCAGCGCACGGGTGAACAGCACGTTCACCTGCTTCATCGTGACGCTGTACGGCACCCACGCCGTCCGCTTGAACAGATACAGTGCGCGGATGTCGTGGGAGGTGAAGACCAGGTATCGATTCTTGACCACCCCGCGCAGGATCTTGTCGGCCGCGACCTCGGGAGAGACCGCGTGACCGGCGAAGCGGTCGGTCCACTTGCGCACGTTCGGGTCGTCGCGGTCCACGCCCGCGATGTGCACCGTGTCCACCAGCGGGGTCCGCACCGCCCCCGGCACCACCACGGACACGCCGATCCGGTGCCGCGCGAGGTCGAACCGCAGCACTTCGGACAGCCCGCGCAGACCGTACTTGCTCGCGCTGTAGGCCGCGTGCCATGGCAGCGCCACGATCCCGGCAGCCGAGGACACGTTGACCAGATGACCGCCGCGGCGCGCCTCGATCATCGGCGGCACGAAGGTCTCGATGACGTGGATCGGCCCCATCAGGTTGATGTCGACCAGCGACTTCCAGTGGTGATGGGTGAGCTTGTCGACGGTGCCCCACGCCGACACCCCGGCGATGTTCATGACCACATCCATCGCGGGATGGGCGGCGTGGATGTCTGCGCCGAAGCCGGCGACCGCGTCGTAGTCGGAGATGTCGAGCGCCCGGTGGGCGGCCACCACAGCGCCGAGCGCACGGGCGTCGGCGACCGTCAGCGCGAGCCCGTCGGCGTCACGATCGGTGAGGAACAGTTCGGCGCCGCGGGCGGCCAACTTCAGCGCCGTGGCGCGCCCGATCCCACTGGCGGCGCCGGTGATCAGACACCGCTTACCGGCAAAATCGTCAAATCCGTTCCGGTGCGCCATGAGACGTGACACTACCGGCGGGCCGATGCGGATACCGGATACCCTACGGTGATGATCAAGAACGGCACCCGGCTGCAGAGCCAGGTCTGCGACACGCAGGTCATCGTCGTCAGGACCGCCGACAGCCTCGAGGACCTGCGCGCCGGCGGCGCGCCGATGATTCCGCTGGAAAGTGACAAAGACACCGCCCTGACGCTGGATCCGGCGCAGTCCGGCGGCAACGCGATGGGTAAACGCTATGTCGACGACGGCGGCGCCGAGGTCCTGGTGACCAAGGCCGGTGCCGGCACGCTGTCCATCGGATCGACCCCGCTGGCTCTCAAGGAAGCCAAGCCGCTGCCTGCCAGCGATTAGGCCTTGTGAGTCTCGAGGCTGTCGCCGCCCCAAAGGCTGCTCAGCCACAGCCGCTCCACGATCTCGACCGCGCGGGCGGGATCCGCACCGCGGCCGACGAACGCGCTGTCGTGGGCCAGTGTCATCGACGTCATGGCGATCAGGGTGCGCACCAGCGCGGGTAGATCCTGCGAGACCGGCCGCGCACCGGAGTCGCGCCCGACCAGGTCGACGATCTTGTCGATCACGCTGTCCTGGAAGTCGTCCATGATCTCGCGGATCTCGGCATCGGTGTTGCGGGCCAGGTTGCACGCGCCCATGATCGGGTCGTTCCTCGCGTACACAGTCGCGGCGTAGCCGACCATCCGCTTGGCGAAGTCCGAGGGCGACTCCCCCGGTTCACGCGGCGCGAAGTCGTGGGTGAGTTGGTCCAGCTCGGCCATGGCCTCGGCGACGATCACCGCCAGCACCGCGTACTTGGAGTCGAAATAGAAGTAGAAGCCGGATCGGGCCACCCCGGCGCGCTCGCTGATCGTGCTGACCGAAAGATCGGCGAACGCGCGCTCCTGAAGCAGTTCGCGGACCGCGGCAATGATGGCGTCCCGCTGCCGGTCGCCTCTGCTGCGGCGCAGGTCGCTGGGAGCGGGTTCGGCCGTCATGGCTGTAAACCTTGGCACCGCGACACCTCCGACACAAAACCTTTGGAAACTTGACAGCCGTCAAGTGCCTCGTTAAGGATAGCGGTCTCAGTGACATCGACCACAGTCCCGTGACTCCAGGAGTTCAGATGCCGTCGATCTCGACGACCGATTACGTTCTTGACCAGGCCAAACGGCGACTGAAGCCAACCCCGGTCACCATCCCGGGCATGGGCGCGGTGGAGAAGCGGCTCAAAGACAAGCACTGGGACCAGTTCGTGCTCGCCGAACCGCCCGCCGGCAGCGACCTCAAGCCAATCCTGGGTGACGCGGGGTTGCCGATCATCGGCCACATGATCGAGATCTTCCGCGGCGGGCCGGACTTCATCCTGGAGATCTACCGCAAGCACGGTCCCGTCTACTTCGCCGAGTCGCCCGCGCTGTCGTCGGTGATGGCGCTGGGGCCCGATGCCACCCAGGCCGTGTTCTCCAACCGCAACAAGGACTTCTCGCAGCGCGCGTGGGACCCGGTCATCGGGCCCTTCTTCGAGGGCGGCCTGATGCTGCTCGACTTCGACGAGCACATGTTCCATCGCCGGATCATGCAGGAGGCGTTCACCCGCAGCCGCCTGACCGGCTACGTCTCGCATATCGACTCGGTGGCCTCGGCCGTGCTCGCCAACGACTGGGTGGCCAACGATCCCCGGTTCCTGTTCCACCCCGCCATCAAGGAACTCACCCTCGACATCGCCTCCGAGGTGTTCATGGGTGTCCCGGCCGGCACCGACCGCGCCCTGGTCACGACGGTCAACCAGGCGTTCACCACGACGACGCGCGCGGGCAATGCCATCGTGCGCAAGCCTGTTCCGCCGCTGACGTGGTGGCGCGGGATCAAGGCCCGCAAGACGCTGGAGGACTACTTCTCCAGCCGGATCGGCGAGAAGCGGCGCTCGGAGAGCACCGACATGTTCAGCGTGCTGTGCCATTCGGCCGACGAGGACGGCCAGAGCTTCACCGACGACCAGATCGTCAGCCACATGATCTTCCTGATGATGGCCGCGCACGACACGTCGACCTCGACCATGACGACGATGGCCTACCACCTGGCGGCCAACCCCGAGTGGCAGGACCGGCTGCGCGAGGAGTCGGCGCGCATCGGCGACGGACCGCTGGACATCGAGGCGCTGGAGAAGCTGGAAACCTACGACCTGGTGATCAACGAGGCGCTGCGGATGATGACCCCGCTGCCGTTCAACTTCCGCCAGGCCATCCGCGACACCGACCTGCTCGGCTACTACATCCCCGCCGGTACCAACGTGGTGACGTGGCCGTCGATCAACCACCGACTGCCCGAACTGTGGACCGACCCGAAGAAGTTCGACCCGGAACGGTTCGCCGAGCCGCGCAGCGAGCACAAGAAGCACCGTTACGCGTTCGCCCCGTTCGGCGGCGGCGCCCACAAGTGCATCGGCATGGTGTTCGGTCAGCTGGAGATCAAGACGGTGGTGCACCGTCTGCTGCAGAACTACCGCCTCGAGCTGCCCAGGCCGGACTACCAGCCCCGGTACGACTACGGCGGCATGCCGGTTCCGCTGGACGGCATGCCGATCGTGCTGCGCCCCCTGCACTGAGTTTTTCCTTCCGCCGAAATTGCATTCCAGCAGCTCGTCACTCGAACTTCGGCTGCTGGAATGCGATTTCGGCGCTAACTGTCGGCGATCAGCCGGTTGGCGCACGCGATGACCGCGCGCAGCGCCGACTCGGTCGCATCGTCGGACCAGCCCATCGCCCACCGTGTGCGGCACCCGTTGCTACCGCGGATGAACGTCGCGGTGTGATCGCCGGCGCGCAGTTGGTGAAACGCGGTCATCTCCACGGCGACCCCGCGTTCGTGCAGCATCTCCGTCAAGGCTGCGACGGGGCCGCACGCCGCCGCGCGTGAGGTGCCGGTGCGGTCCCCCAGCGCCAGCGTGGCCTGGTAGCTGCGGACCTGCGGGCCAAGCCGCCTGGCGCCGTCGACGCAGGCCCACTGGCCCAGCCGCACCGGGCCCGTCGAGGGCGCGTACTCGTCGCAGAACTCGTCGAACGACTTGGTTTCGGCCGGCTCGCGCAGCGCGCGCGGCAACAGGCCGCCGACGACGGCCGCGAACGTCATCGATGTCGCGTCAGTGGGGGTGGCGATCGTGGATGTCATGTGCCGGCCTTCTGCTCCGAGAGGAAGCGACCGACGAAGTAGCGACGACCCACAGCGAGGGGTCGGTCAGATCAGACCCCGCTGCGGGTTGCTACTACGAGTCGCCTCGGCACGTCAGCGATGCTAGACCTCCCGGATCGCGTCGTGCAAACGGTTATCCGGGTGGCGGACACCGCGCGGGGCGCGGGCACAATGTGCCGGTGTCCTGGTCGCAAGCCGCGCTGCTGTTCGCGGCCGGCGTCATCGGTGGGCTGACCGGGAGCATCGCGGGCCTGGCGTCCGTGGCGACCTATCCGGCCCTGCTGCTGGCGGGGCTGCCCCCGGTGGCCGCCAACGTCACCAACACCGTGGCGCTGGTCGCCAACGGAGTCGGCTCGGTCTGGGGATCGCGGCCCGAACTGGCCGGGCAGGGCGCATTGTTGAAGCGCACGCTGCCCTTCGCCGCGGTCGGCGGCGTCACTGGGGCGGTGCTCCTGCTGTCCACGCCCGCGGAGGGTTTCGAGAAGCTCGTGCCGGTGCTGCTCGGGTTCGCCTCGCTGGCGATCCTGCTTCCGGTGCGACCTCGACGCGACGGGACGTCGTCGCCACGCAGGCGGACGGTGACGCTGGTGCTGCAGGGCGCCGCCGTCTTTGCGATCTGTATCTACGGCGGCTATTTCGGCGCCGCGGCGGGGGTGTTGCTGCTCGCGCTGTTCCTGCGCCTGGGCGGTGAGACACTGGCGCACGCCAACGCGGCCAAGAACGTCGTCCTCGGCGCGGCCAACGGCGTCGCCGCATTGATCTTCGCGGTGGTGGCGCCCGTCGCGTGGCCCGCGGTCCTCGCGCTCGGAACCGGTTGCCTGCTCGGTTCACGGTTGGGCCCGGTGGTGGTCCGGCACGCCCCGGACAAACCCCTGCGGGTCGCGATCGGCGTCGCCGGTGTGGTCCTGGCCGTCAAACTCGGGTTCGACGCCTACGGGTGATCACACAAACGGGTTGTCGCCCTTGGACACCCGAGTACCCAGCTCGATCAGGTTCTCCGCCGACGCGTGCAACCGCTCACCCGCCTCGGCGCTGGCCTGCCCGGCCAGGTACCGCGACCACGTGCCCTCGATGACGATCGCGAGCTTGAAACACGCCATCGCGACATACCAGTCCAGCGCCGAGGTCCGACGCCCGCCGGCGGCCAGATACGCCTCGACGAGTTCGGGGCGCGTGGCCAGTCCCCCGAGCGCGGCCAGTTCGGAACCGACGTCGATCGGGTTCGGCCCGTCCGGCCAGCAGATGAGCATCCAGCCCAGATCGAGCAACGGGTCGCCGACCGTGCACATCTCCCAGTCGACGAAGGCCGCCACCTCGGGGACGTCGCGCCGCAGCAGCACGTTGCTGAGATGGCAGTCGCCGTGCATGATGCCGGGTTCGGTGTCTTCGGGGCGGTGGGATTCCAGCCATTCGGCGAGCAGGTGCACCGAGGGGAACGACTCGGGTGCGTAGCGCTCGTGCCGGTAGCTCTCCAGCAGCCGCATGAACTGCGGAACCTGGCGCGCCAGAAAGGATCCCGGCCGTTTCAGGGCGGCCAGCGGGCTGCCTTCCCACGGCACCTTGCCGAGTTCGGCCAGGCTCGCCGCGTACGACAGGCCGACGCGGTGACGCATGCCGGCGTCCCGGATGTAGGCCTCGTCGATCTCGGTTCCCGGGTTGAAGCCGTCGATCGCCTGCATCAGGTAGAACACCACCCCGAGCACATCGAGGTCTTCGCATCCGGCGATCAGCTCCGGATGCGGCGCCGCGGTGCCCTTCAGGGTCTGCAGCACGGCGATCTCGCGTCGCATCGTGTTGTCGCTGGTGGGTCTGGGGTGCGGCGGCGGGCGGCGCAACACCATCGGTCGACCGTCCACCTGCAGGCGCACGACGATGTTCTGCGAGCCCCCGGTCAGCGGCTCGACGCCGGTGACGGTCGACCCGATCCCGGTCCGCCGCACCCAGTCCCGCAGTGCGTCGGTCTCGGCCTCGGTCAACGTCACATCAACTGGCACGCCGTCGAGCCTAGAGCGATTTCGGTGTAGTTGGTTCCGCTCAGCAGGACCAACTACACCGAAGTCGCGGGTTGCCTACTTGGGGGCGAAGCGCTGGCCGGCGTCCAACCGCAGGCACTGGCCGTTGAGCATCGGGTTCTCGACGATCGCGACGGCGAGCTTCGCGTACTCCTCGGGCTTGCCGAGCCGCTTCGGGAACGCGGCATCCTTGGTCAGCACGGAGGCGAACTCGTCCGGGATGCCCTCGGTGAGCCCGGTGGCGAACAGGCTGGGCGCGATCGCGAGCGCCCGGATACCCAGGCTGCCGAGATCACGGGCCATCGTCAGGCACATCCCGGCGATCGCGGCCTTGGAGGCGGTGTACGCCACCTGCCCGATCTGGCCCTCGAAGGCCGCGATCGACGCGGTGTTGATGATGACGCCGCGCTCCTCGGCCTCGTCGTCGACGGGGTCGTTCTTAGACATGTGCCAGGCCGCCAGCCGGCTGATGTTGAAGGTGCCGATGAGGTTCAGGTCGATGCTCTTGCGGAACGATTCAAGGCTGTGCGGACCGTCCTTCTTCACGGTGCGCTCGGCGATGCCGCCGCCGGCCGTGGTGACCGCGATGTGCAGACCGCCCAACGCTTCGACCGCCTGGTTGAGCACGGACTCGGTGCCCTCGAAATCGGTGATGTCGACCTCGAAGAACGAGCCGCCGATCTGGTCGGCGACCTCCTTGCCCTTGGACTGCGGACGGTCCAGCACCGCCACGCTCGCACCGCGCTTGGCCAGCGCCTCCGCGGTGGCCCGCCCGAAGCCCGACGCGCCGCCGACGACGACGGCCTTCTTGCCCTCGATCTCCATCTGTTCCCTTTCGCGAACTTTCCAATACATGGGTGATTTGTAAAGCCCCCATGCAACCTAGCCGATGACATCGTTCGGTAAGAGTTTCGGGCTCTTGGCGGCGGTACTTTGGCAACATGACCACGCCGGGCGCCAAGGCCATGACCGGTGTCGCCGCGGCCGCGGTGGCCGTCGGGGTGGCACAGCTCGTCGGTGCCGCTTTCGGCCCGCAGGCCGACGTGCGCACCGCCGTCGGTTCCGCGGTGATCGAACTGACGCCCGGCGCCGTCAAAGAGTGGGCGATCGACACCTTCGGCACCGCCGACAAGCTGGCGCTGACCGTGATGGTCCTCGCCGTGATCGCGGTGATCGCCGCGGTCGCGGGCATCCTCGAGTCCAGACGCCGCCCGATCGGCAGCACGGCGATCGTGGCGGCCGGCGGGGTGGGATGCGCCGCGGTGCTCTCCCGCGCCGGCGCGACGCTTGTCGACATCGTGCCGACGCTGGTGGGGACGGCCTGCGGTGTGGCCGTGCTGCGCCTGCTGGTGTCGGGCCGGTTCACCGACGAAGGCGAGGAGGCGAGCACCGATCAGGGCAGGCGGCTGTCGCTGGTGACCCTCGGCCTGCTCGGCGCGGGCGTGGCGAGCGGGGCCCTCGGCGTGGTCATCACCCGGTTGGCCTCGTCGGTGTCCGGTGACCGCGAAGCGTTCGCGCTTCCGAAGGTGAACAAGGCCGCGGCCCCCATCCCGGACGGGGTGCAGCCGAAAGGTGTTGCGCTGCCGTCGTTCGTCACGAGCAACTCCGACTTCTACCGCATCGACACCGCGTTGAGCGTCCCACAACTGAGCCGGCAGGACTGGCGGTTGCGGATCCACGGCATGGTGGACCGTGAGGTCACCTACCGCTACGAGGACCTGAGCCGTTTCGAGGTCGTCGAGAAGGTGGTCACGCTCACCTGCGTCTCCAATCCCGTTGGTGGCGAACTCATCTCGAATGCGGTGTGGACCGGCTACCGCGTCGGGGACCTGCTCGCCGAGGCGGGCGTACAACCCGACGCCGACATGGTGTTGTCGATGTCGGTGGACGGCTGGTCCGCGGGCACCCCGGTCGAGGCGCTCACCGACGGCGACGCGCTGCTGGCCATCGGCATGAACGGCGAGCCGCTGCCGATGGAGCACGGCTATCCCGCCCGACTCGTGGTTCCCGGCCTGTACGGCTACGTCTCGGCCACCAAGTGGGTGACCGATCTGGAGCTGACCCGTTTCGACCGGGCGGAGGCGTACTGGACGCGGCTGGGCTGGTCGGCCCGCGGCCCGATCAAGACCGAATCGCGCATCGACGTGCCGCGCAGCGGCCAGGACGTGCCCGTGGGCCCGGTGACCTTCGGCGGCGTCGCGTGGGCGCAGGACCGTGGGATACGCGCGGTCGAGGTGCAGATCGACGACGGCGACTGGCGGCAGGCCACCCTGGGCGACGCCTACTCCGGTGACACCTGGCGGCTGTGGAGCTTCCCGTGGGACGCACGGGAAACCGGCTTCCACACGATCACGGTGCGCGCCACCGACAACGACGGCTACACGCAGACCCCCGACCGGGCCGATCCGGTCCCCGACGGTGCGACGGGCTGGCACTCGATCACCTTCGCGGTGCGCTGACCGCACGAAATTGCATTCCAGCAGGTCCTCACTCGAACTTTCGCCGCTGGAATGCAATTTCGGCAGCTGAGAGGATGGTGACGTGCTGCTGGTTGACGTTGCCAACGCGTCCGCCGACGTCGCGGCCATGTCGGCGCGGCTGGCCAAGGTCGCGCGCATCGCCGAGCTGCTGCGCACGGCCGGCCGACAGGGCGACGCGCGGCTCGTCCGCGTCGTCGTGTCCTGGCTGTCCGGCGAGCTGACCCAGCGCCAGATCGGTGTCGGGTGGCGGTCCGTGCGCTCGGTGCCCGACCCCGCCGCCCAACCGAGCCTCACGGTCGAGGACGTCGACGCCCGGTTCGGGGAGATCGGGTCCACCTCCGGCAAGGGGTCCCAGGCGCGCCGCGCGGCACTGCTGGCTGAACTCTTCGCTGCGGCCACCGCCGTCGAACAGGTTTTCCTGCGCCGCCTGCTCACCGGGGAACTGCGCCAGGGCGCCCTCGGCGGCGTGATGGCCGACGCGGTCGGCAAGGCCGCAGGCGTCCCCTCCGCCGTGGTGCGTCGCGCCGCGATGCTGGGCGGGGACCTTCCCGCGGTCGCCGCCGCGGCCGTCACCGACGGCGAGTCCGCCCTCGCGCAATTCACCCTGCAGGTCGGCAGGCCGGTGGGCCCGATGCTGGCCCAGACCGCCACCGGCGTCGCCGATGCGCTCGACCGCTTCGGCGGGACGGCGCTGTTCGAGGCCAAGCTGGACGGCGCGCGCGTGCAGATCCACCGCCGCGGCGACGCGGTGTCGGTCTTCACCCGCAGCCTCGACGACGTGACGGCGCGGCTGCCCGAGGTCGTCGACGCGACGCTGGCGCTGCCGGTCACGGAGCTGATCGCCGATGCCGAGGCGATCGCACTCAGACCCGACGGGCGTCCGCACCGGTTCCAGATCACCGCCTCACGCTTCGGCCGCCGCGGTGGTACGCCCGACGCGGGTACGCAGAGGCTGTCGGTGTTCTTCTTCGACCTGCTGCACGCCGACGGGGTCGACCTGCTCGACCTGCCCACCGGCGAGCGCATCGCCACGCTCGACGCGACGGTGCCCCGCGAGCAGCGCGTCGACCGCCTGTTGACCTCCGACCCGGAGGCCGCGCAGGCGTTTCTCGACGCGACACTGGCCGCGGGACACGAAGGCGTGATGGCCAAGTCGCCGACCGCACCGTACGAAGCCGGTCGACGCGGGGCGGGCTGGCTCAAGGTCAAACCCGTGCACACCCTCGACCTGGTGGTGCTCGCCGTGGAATGGGGATCGGGCCGGCGCACCGGCAAGCTGTCCAATATCCATCTCGGTGCACGCGACCCGGCCACCGGCGGTTTCGTCATGCTCGGCAAGACGTTCAAGGGCATGACCGATGAGATGCTGGCCTGGCAGACGGAACGCTTTCTCGAGTTGGCCCACGGAGCGGCCCCGGCCGCGACATCAGACCACGGAGCGGCCCCGGCCGCGACATCAGACCACGGAGCGGCCCCGGCCGCGACATCAGACCACGGAGCGGCG
>Ga0172382_10001952_pt1 | contig 35498 bp, 30 predicted proteins | sample Leawel138RmetaG_FD_122245 | JGI IMG/M metagenome (GOLD analysis project Ga0172382, IMG submission 122245) | Leachate microbial communities from a municipal landfill in Southern Ontario, Canada - Leachate well 138R metaG | ecosystem: Engineered > Solid waste > Landfill > Unclassified | place...
AGGAAACAAACTTAACCAACCTTGACGGAATAAGCAATTTGACCAGTGTAGGAGGATTTCTTAATATTGCTTATAATCAAAACTTAACCAACCTTGACGGATTAAGCAGTTTGACAAGTATTGGAGGAGATTTATTTATTCAATTTAACTCTTCTTTAACCGATATTTCGGGCTTACAAAATATTGACCCTACCTCTATTTTGCCAACTTATGGATATGGATTATATATTGTGAGTAATTCATCTCTTTCGGTTTGTAACTTGGAGAATTTCTGTACGTATCTTCAAGGTTCAGGACCAAGAACTATTTCGGGTAATGCAGGAGACTGTATCAGCGAAGCAGCTGTAAACGCAGCTTGTACTACTTCATCAGAGCCTCAATGCCCAACGGGAGATGTATACTTAAACTTTCAAGCAGAAGTTGATGCTTTTGCAATCAACTACCCGAACTGTACGGAAGTATCAGGAAATTTAACAATACAAGGAGCTAATATTACTGACCTGACACCTTTGAGCAATCTGACAAGTGTAGGAGGATACTTGAACATTTATTATAACTCAAATTTAACCAACCTTGACGGATTAAGTAATTTGACAAGTGTGGGAGGATACTTGCACATTAATTCAAACTCCAACTTAACCAACCTTGACGGATTAAGCAATTTGACAAGTGTAGGAGGAAACTTGGACATTTATGATAACTTAAGCTTAACCAACCTTGACGGATTAAACAATCTGACAAGTGTGGGAGGATACTTGAACATTAATTATAACTCAAACTTAACCAACCTTGACGGGTTAAGCAATCTGACAAGTGTAGGAGGATATTTGTACATTAATTCAAACTCCAACTTAACCAACCTTGACGGATTAAGCAATCTGACAAGTGTGGGAGCTGACTTAGTAATTAACTCTAATTATTCTTTAACCGATATTTCAGGGTTGCAAAATATTGACCCTAATTCTATTTTATCATCATATTTTGGAATAGGATTATATATTACTGGCAACCCGCTTCTATCGGTTTGTAATTTGGATAATTTCTGTACCTATCTTGCAGGTTCGGGACCAAGAACTATTTCAGGTAATGCAGGAGATTGTATCAGCGAAGCAGCTGTAAACGCAGCTTGTACTACTTCATCAGAGCCTCAATGCCCAACGGGAGATGTTGCTTTGTATTCTCAGGCAGATGTGAATAATTTTGCTACCAACTACCCGAACTGTACCGAGATTTCGGGTTATCTGTATATTACTGGAAGTACGATTACCGACCTTTCGCCTTTGAGCAATCTGACAAGTGTGGGAGGATACTTGAGCATTTATAGTAACTCCAACTTAACCAACCTTGACGGATTAAGCAATCTGACAAGTGTAGGAGGATTCTTGCTCATTGATTCTAACTCAAACTTAACCAGCCTTAACGGATTAAGCAATCTGACAAGTGTGGGAGCTGACTTAGTAATTAAATCTAATTATTCTTTAACCGACATTTCCGGATTGCAAAATATTGACCCTACCTCTATTTTATCAACTTATGGATATGGATTATATATTGTTGGTAATACTTCTCTTTCGGTTTGTAATCTGCCAAACTTTTGTACTTATTTGCAAGGTTCAGGGCCAAGAACCATTTCGCTTAATGCAGGAGATTGTATCAGCGAAGCTGCTGTAAATGCAGCTTGTAATCCTGCACCTCCTTGTGATGCTCCAGCAAACCTAACCGTTTCTGGAATCATCAACAACAAAGCCACCATAAACTGGACCAACTCAGGAACTTTTGATTTGAAGTGGGGAGCAGAAAACTTCACAGACGGAAATGAATTAGGAACAGCAAACGGAGTTACTGAACTTAATTATGAGATAACAGGGCTTACTGCCAATACTGCTTATGATGTATATGTTCGTCAAAATTGTGATGTAAACCAAAGCGACTGGGTAAAATATACCTTTAGCACGACAGTTCAATGTCCGAGTGGTTATGTTAATTTATTGTCTCAAACACAAGTAAGTAATTTTTTAATTAACTATCCTAATTGTACACATCTTCCGGGGAGTTTGCATATTCAAGGAAATAATATTGCTAATTTAACACCTTTAAGTAATTTAGTAAGCATCGGTCAGCACTTAACTATTTCCGGAAATCCAGCTTTGACTAGTCTTAATGGGTTATCATCATTGACTTTTATTGGTGGTGAATTAGAATTTTACAATAATAATCAATTGACAGATATATCCGCTTTGCAAAACGTTGAGGGAATGACTAGTTTATATGTGGTAAATAACTCTAGTTTGTCTGATTGTGATATTGATAGTTTTTGTTCTTATTTGTCTAACCCGGACAATCCAAGAACTATTTCGGGTAACGCAGGAAATTGTATCACAGAAGAAGCTATTACACTTATCTGTTTTCCTCCGACTCCATCATGTGAAGTACCGACCAATCTAGCAACAACCAACATTACTGCTGATTCGGCTACACTAAATTGGGAAAGCGATGGCGCATCATTTGAAATCGTATGGGGAGCACTTGGATTTGATCCGGAAGGAGCCACCCCGATAACAGATATTGACACTACGTCTTACACTATTTCAGAAGGACTCAATGCCGGTACACAATACGATTTTTATGTTCGTCAGTATTGTACAGATGATGATATTGTAAGCGATTGGGCAGGTCCATTTGGGTTTGCAACATCTGTAGCAGAGTGTCCTTCAGGAGATGTTGTTTTCAATACCCAAGCTGAATTAGATGCTTTTGCTATCGAATATCCAAACTGTACGCATATCTCAGGTAGTTTGTTTGTAAGTGGTGCCGGGAATAACATTACAGATCTTTCTCCATTAAACGCTATAGTAAGCGTTTCAGGTCCGCTTATGATTATGAATAATTTTTATTTAACCAATATAGATGGTTTATCATCACTGACCACTGTGGGCGGACACCTACAAATCACCAATAATTATTGGCTGACTGATTTAGACGGACTAAGTAATCTTACCTCATTAGGTGCAGATATAACCATCGCTTATAATGACAATTTAGCAAGTGTTTCAGGTTTATCCGGTTTAACTACCATCAACCCTGTACATAATGAAGGCTTGCGTTTGTTCGAAAATGAGTCGTTAACTACTTGTGAAATAGACGTATTCTGTGATTATTTATCGCAAGACAGTGAAACCCATCCGAGAGAAATCTACAACAACGGAGCGAATTGTAATGATGAAGCAGAAATATATGCTGCTTGTAATCCTCCTGTAGCTTGTTCAGATGGAGATGTTTATATCAATTCTCAAGAAGATTTGGACGATTACGTAGCCAATTATCCTTTGTGTACTATCATCAACGGTAGCTTATTTATAGAAGAATCTGATATAAGTGACTTATCAGGTTTGAATAATATAGAAACCATTATTGGAGATTTGTATATAAGCGGAAATCAGCAATTGACTACTTTAAATGGCTTGTCTTCTTTGGAAACAATTGGTGGAGGACTATTTATTTGGGTTAATGATAATCTGCAAGATGTTGACGGATTATATTCTTTAAGAACCATTGAAGGAATGCTTAGTATCGATTCTAATCCATTAGAGAATTTAAATGGTCTGAATGCCTTAGAAAATATCGGGGATGAACTGATGATTGCCTTTACCGGACTATCAAATCTGGATGGATTGAGTAACCTTACTCACTTAGGTGCAGATATTACCATCGCTTTTAATGATAATTTAGAGAGTGTTTCCGGTTTGTCTGGTTTGACTACCCTAATTCCTCTGTATGAATACGGATTGCAAATATTTAATAATCCATCCTTATCTACCTGTAATCTTAGTGTGTTCTGTGACTATCTTTCAAATGACCCTGAAACCCATCCTAGATATATAGAAGATAATGCGGGAGATTGTATCAGTGAAGAGGCAGTTCAAGAATCATGTGAAGATATGACCTATGGTGATTGTGATTTCTATACGATTTGGAATGGCAGCCAGTGGAGCCATGGGGCACCGAACGCTGAAACCGGTATTGTTATCAAAGGTAATTTAAACTTAACTGAAGATTTAGAAGTTTGTGATGTTTGGATTATATCCGGAGTGTTAAGCGTAGAGCCGGGCGTTCAATTAACCCTAAACGGAGCCATCGTTAACAACATGAGTGCTGATTACTTCCTCGTACAGTCCGATGCAGTATTGATTCAAATGGAAGGCGTTGAAAACCTCGGAGAAATCACTGTCATCCGCGAAAGTCAGGACATGATCAGACTCGATTATACCTTGTGGTCTTCCCCGGTAATCGGACAAAACCTATTCGGTTTCTCGCCGGAAACCGTAAACGGTATAACGAATTACCTCGGTTCCACCGGAAGGATTTATGTCTATGACGGCGAGAACGGCTATGTGAATCCCGATCCGTTTACCGTAGCATCCGAAATGGAAAATGGAGTCGGCTATCTGTTCCGCGCGCCCAACAATTGGAGTGACACCGAAGCAGCACCTTATATTGGAGTATTTACCGGAGCACCCAACAATGGTGATATTCAGGTTACAACACACGCCGGGAACTATACATCCATCGGGAACCCTTATCCGTCCAATATCAGATTGAACGATTTGTATGTAGCCAACCCCGACATCAACGCGGTTTATTTCTGGAACAACACCCAGAGTACCGGTAACAATTACGCGACCTGTACCAATGGAATGGGTTGTGTAGCCGCTGCGGGCGGAGGCAACACACCGGACGGAATCATTACCACCGGACAAGGATTCATCGTACATACCGATGCAAATTCTGTTTCTTTTGACAACAGCATGCGTGTAAATGACAGCGGAATTTTCTTCAAAGTCGATGAATTGGAAAGCCATAGATTTTGGTTGAATCTGGATGGTGAAGAGGAGAGCTATAACCAAACCCTAATTGGCTATGTCAGCGAAGCGACGAATCAGGTTGATGCGCAGATTGACGCGAAACTGTTTAATTATTCAGGTTCTGCCCTATATAACCTCATTGAGGAAGAATCCTATGTGATTCAGGGACGCGCATTGCCTTTTGAAACAGCAGATGAGGTTCCATTAGGATTCCGGGCAGCGCAAAGCGGCAAATTCAAAATCTCATTGGCCGACTTCGACGGATTGTTTGTCGAGGGGTCTGTAAGCATTTATCTGAAAGACAATCAACTTGATATTACCCATAATTTAATGGAATCAGATTATGAATTTGAATCTGTACAAGGAGAGTTCAAGGAAAGATTCGAAGTGGTTTATGAAACCGAAGAAACCATGGGTACGGGTGAGTTTGATTCGAATCTGGTGCAGATTTATCAGGACAATGGAAACATCATCATCGAATCCAAAAACGAGAAAATCCTGTCGGTGGAATTATTTGATTTAAACGGCAGAAACCTTCACCGAAATCCAAAAGTGAATGCCAATCATTATGAAATTCAAACCAAAGCATTCGGAACGCAGGTTTTGGTGGTGAAGGTTCAGGCAGAAAACGGAGAAATTCTTACCAAAAAGCTAATCAGTAAATAAACATTTTTGAATGAGGGTTTTGCATGCGCAAGTGTAAAACCCTTTTCAAAATTCAATACTTAAAACATGAGAAACAAAATATTCAAAACAATTCTGGTCGTCTATTTATGGGGTTTTTATGCCCTTAGCCTAAAAGCCCAACCGACCGATCCTCCGGGAGAAGACGACCCTATTTATGAGGATCCGACACCCATTGACCAATGGATGCTCGTATTACTTATGATGGGAGTGCTAATTGCCACTTATCATTTCTATTACAAAAGGAGAAATCTAAATGATTTTGATCTTTGAAGTTAATTACTGAAAAAACTATCCACGAATTCAAACTTATTAAACGCCTGCAAATCGTTGATGCCTTCACCGACTCCGATGTATTTGACGGGTATTTGGAACTGGTCAGAAATTCCGATGACTACACCGCCTTTCGCGGTTCCATCCAGTTTGGTAACGGCCAAAGCCGAAACTTCGGTAGCCTGTGTAAACTGCTTGGCTTGTTCAAACGCATTTTGTCCGGTGGAACCGTCCAGAACGAGCAGGACTTCATGCGGCGCATTCGGATAAACCTTTTGCATCACCCTTTTGATTTTGGAGAGTTCATTCATCAGGTTTACTTTATTGTGCAAACGACCCGCGGTATCAATCAGTACGATATCGGCTCCCTGCGACTTTGCGGATTGCAAAGTGTCGAAGGCGACCGAAGCGGGGTCGGAACCCATGGCTTGTTTCACAATCGGTACGCCGACCCTTTCGGACCAGATGACCAATTGGTCTACGGCCGCGGCACGGAAGGTATCGGCCGCCCCCAAAACGACTTTTTTGCCGTTTGCTTTGAATTGGTGTGCGAGTTTGCCAATGGTGGTGGTTTTGCCCACGCCGTTCACCCCGACGACCATGATGACATATGGTTCGTTTTGTACAGGGACTTCAAATCCGCCGGATGATTGGGAATTGTTTTCGGAAAGCAGCGCAGCGATTTCTTCGCGCAGGATTTTGTTGAGTTCGTCCGTCCCCACGTATTTGTCACGGGCGACGCGTTCTTCAATTCTTTTAATGATTTTCAAGGTGGTTTCTACACCGACATCCGAAGTGATGAGCACTTCTTCCAAATTGTCCAACACATCGTCATCAACTTTGGATTTCCCTGCGACCGAACGGCTGAGCTTATCAAAAAAAGATTGTTTTGACTTCTGCAAGCCTTCATCCAGTTTTTCCTTACTCTCTTTGCCTAATATTTTTTTGAACCAACTCACTGCTGAAAATTTAGTTACAAAAATAAGCTATTTTCTCGGTTTGCTTAAGTGAAACAACCAGGATTCATGGGTCAGGCCGAATTTTTCCCGTTCGGAATCATTGAAATAAGTTTGTGCATTTACCGATTTCACCTCAAACCCGGCCTTTTCTAAGCGTTCGCTAATGTCGGATTCCATAATAACGGACATGGTCCCACTGTCCGAAATGCTTTTTTCGCTCTTTGGGTGAGGTAATGGATTTGTTTTCATAAGTCGGCCGATTTCCCGGTAAAATCGGGACTGTAACGATGGCATTGCCACCGGTTTTCAGGATTTTAAATAAGTTTTCAATGGCGGTTGCATCGTCTGGGATGTGTTCCAAAACATGGTTGCAAATGATGAAGTCGTACTTTTCCGTTTCTAAATTCTGATTCAATAAATCAAAATTCCGGGTGAGTGATTGGTAATCGTAACCCGGTTCGAACTTGTCGACCGGGAAATAGAGGATGTTTTCTCTGCTTTTGAGTTTTTCATAAAAGCAATGTTCAGGCGAAATGTGGAGTAAAACAATTGGATTTTGCGTAAACAAAGGCGTTTCTGATTTTAAATAATGCCAAATGAAACGGTGCCTTTCGCGCGCACCGGAATCCGGTGATTGTACCAAGCCCTCGGATTTTATGAAAGTCCGGAATTTTCGTTCACTGATGGGGCAATAGTGTTTTTTATGGATTTTTAAGCCGATGAGGCTTTGCAGTTGGTAGAGCGAAATCCGCCTCAAATCCCGGAGCCAAATCCTGAATCCTTGGGGCGTACATTTTTTAAATACCAATAAAATGGGATTCATGGGATTGATTCGTTCGAATCAAATCTAATAAAAAAAGCCGCAAAATGCGGCTCTTGAATTTTTTATCCGAAAGGATTATTTCAGCATATCGTTTACCGAATCGGCTGTTACGACTCTTTCTTCAAAATAGTAAGCACCTGTTTTTGGCGACTTCACCATTTTGATAACCTTCGTCATTTTTTTGGATGCACCTGTTTGTAAGGTGGCTACGGTCTTCTTTGCCATGGTTTACTATTTTATTTGATTTCTTTGTGAACGGTATATTTCTTCAAAACCGGATTGAATTTTTTCAATTCGATTCGGTCAGGAGTATTTTTCTTGTTTTTGGTCGTGATATAGCGGGACATTCCCGGCATACCGCTTTCTTTGTGCTCGGTACATTCCAAAATTACCTGTACTCTGTTGCCTTTTTTAGCCATGATTAATTATAATTAAGCGATTAATCCGTTTTTACGTCCGCGTTTTACGGCTTCTTCCACACCGATTTTGTTGATGGTTTTCAAGCCATGGGCAGAAACCCTAAGCGTAATCCACTCACCGGTTTCAGGCATGAAAAATTTCTTCTTAAACAAATTCACTTCAAAAGTGCGTTTGGATTTATTGTTGGCGTGGGAAACATTGTTCCCAACCATTCTCTTCTTCCCTGTGATTTGACAAATTTTAGACATTTGTTCGTGATTTTTTTCGGACTGCAAAGATAGGAATTAAAATTTCAGAAAAACAATAGTTCTTGGGTTAAATTTTATTTTTCTTTTTCATCCGGCTCAAAATAATAGAGGCAATGGTATAACCGAGTAAAATCCCGCTCAAAAGCAAGCCAATTCGGGCTAAGTAATCACCGTGTCGGGTGTAGAAGGTCAGTTCCTCATTCAAATTTACTTTGCCTATCAATGCGCCGCGTGACTCATAAGGAAGGGCAGAAACGATGTCGCCCCGTTGGTTGATGAAAGCCGAAACACCCGAATTGGCCGCACGGACAATCCCTCTTCTTGTTTCGATGGCGCGAAGGTTCCCGAATTCCAGCAATTCCCGGTGTCCGTCCGTATTGCCCCACCAGGAATCATTGGTCATGATGAACAAGACGTTTGCGCCGTTTTTCACATAGCCCCCTGTATATTCCCCATAAACCGATTCGTAGCAAATGATGGGCGCGATGACTGCGTTGTTAAAAGAATTCCTAAAAACGGAACGGTTAGGTTGGGTGAGGTGAGTGCGGACAGTGCCGCCGAAATTCAGCATAATATCGCCCAATAGCGGCTTCAGGGTTTTCATATAGGGAAAATGTTCTACGCCCACCACCAACTTGGATTTGTGGTAATATTGGATGGAATCCTTTTGGTTCAATTGGATGGCGGAATTCGTTACATCCACCCAAGTATCGGAATTCCCGAACTTCGTAGCAGTAGGGGAAGCCAGTTTTTCGTACGGATAATAGCGCATCAGTTCGACTCCCGAAACGAAACTAACCTGCGGATAGCGGCTGAAGTTCATCTGAAAACGTTGCAATAGGAAATCAGAATCGAGTTTGTCTATGTTCAGCCCCGGCGCATTTCCCGGAAAAGCGGTTTCGGGTGCTACGATGAACTGCACTTCCGGCGTGATGTTTTGGTGGGTCAGTTGGATCAATTCATCTACAATCTGGAAAGAATCTTTGGTGTACTTTTCGGTATAGGGGTCTAAGGCGGGCTGTAGAACCATGGCCGTTATCGTTTCACCTTTTTCTTGGTGCGAATGGTAAATTCCATAAGAAATCCCGATGGGGATTCCGATCCATAAAACCGTATAGAGTATGAGTTTGTTGAGGTAAGTTTTCTTTTTTAAATTCAAATAGGCGTAGAGGAAATAAAAAACGATGAGGTTCCCAACGAGTATCCAGAGCGTTCCGCCGAAAGTCCCGGTGAACTCATACCATTGAATCCATTGGTGGTAATTGGCAAATCCGTTTCCGAGATTGAACCAAGGCCAGGTCATTTCCCAATCCAAATGAAATTTTTCGAAACCCATCCAAATGGCCGGTAAAAAAGGCAATCCGTAAAAATTACCGGCTTTGGATTTCACCCAATGGTACAGCTGAAAAACGAGGCTCATCAGCAGGGCATTGGCTAAAACCGGGAAGAGATAAGATATCCAAGAGTTTTCTAATTCTCCGCTGGAACTGTATTCCTGAGCATAATGCAGCCACCATATTCCGATGGCGTTCCAAATGAGAAAAGCCAGGTAAGCCAAGCCGAAAACCTTCAGGCCTTTTCTTTTTAAATGAGGCATTTGGCTGATTTTATTCTCCGCGAACAACAAAGGTACAAAGCCGAAAAACAGCAGGATGGGGAAGCCTTTTGTCGGCCAGCCGCAGGCCAATAATAAGCCGGAAAGTATAGCTAAAAGTAAAAATCGAAACATTTGCCAAAGGTAATTGCAAGAATTTGAAATTCCATGCTAAATTTTCTGATGGTTTGATTATTTCAATTTGTAAATTTGCCCGTTTCCAGTATCTATATTAAACCAATCTGTTTGTTATGTCGTTCAGTAAAAAGTTGTTACGCTTTGTCTCCTTGCATGCAGGGGAGGAGGATAGGCAAAAAGTAATTGAAAATGTCCGAACCGGCATTTCATTTAGGGGCTCTAATTTGTGGATTTTGGCCTGTGCTATTGTTATAGCCTCAGTCGGGTTAAATGTGAATTCGACAGCCGTAATCATTGGTGCCATGTTGATTTCACCATTGATGGGCCCGATCGTGGGAGCCGGGTTTGCATTGGGAACGTACAATTTTGAGTTGCTGAACAAATCCATGCGCAATTTGGCTGTTTCAACCCTGGTGGGATTAGGTGTCTCTGCGATTTATTTCTATGTGAGTCCATTTAAGGATATCCAATCTGAATTATTGGCGCGTACCTCCCCTACGATTTACGATGTTTTGATTGCCTTTTTTGGCGGGGTGGTAGGCGTAATTGCCATCACGCGGGTGGAAAAAGGAAATCCAATTCCGGGTGTGGCCATTGCAACCGCTTTGATGCCTCCCTTGTGTACTGCCGGCTATGGAATTGCAATCGGGAATTGGTATTATTTCTTGGGTGCTTTTTATTTGTACTCCATCAATTGTTTTTTTATCTGCATTGCTACCTTCTTTATAATCAAATATTTGAAGTACCCATCAGTGGCGGCTCCCACTGTAAGAAGAGCCAAACTCATCCGTTTTTGGATTTCAATTATCATTTTAATTATGATTATTCCCAGTTTTTATTTGGCGTATAATCTATACCAACAAAGAACCTATAATGACAATGTCAACCAATTTTTGGATAAGGAATTTAACAACAAAGGCTATACAATTATATACAAAAAAACCAATTTTAATGCTTCGCCCAAAAAGATTGAACTTGCTTTTTTAATGCAACGTTTCGACAGTGCACAAATCCTGGATTTTAACCAAAGATTAAAGGATTATGATTTAAACCAAACCGAATTAATCATTCGCCAAGATGAAATCGATTTAAAAAGTCAAATCCTCAATGAAATCACTACCCAACAAAACGTTGTGTCTGAAAAAGATTTGATTATAAACAACTTACAGCGTGAATTGTCTGTTTATAAATTTGATAACCTGGCTATTTTAAGAGAAATTGAAATCCTTTTTCCGGAGATGAAAAATGTATCCATAGGCAGGCAATTAACAGAAAATGAAAATGATAGTACGATAGTAGAAACCGTGGTAATCTATGATTCGGAATTAAAATCGGAAGAAGAAGAGGTCAAATTAAAAAAGTGGTTGGAACAAAAACTCACATTGAAAAACCTATTAATCATTCATCGGGAAAAATAATGAAAACCATCCCATTCTCTTTGAATAGATTACGATTAAAATAGTGTTTTCTGTTCATTTCGTTTGCATTGAAACAGGAAAGGTTTTACCTTTGCAGCGGGCAAGTCCTACACAACCAGCTCCTGGTCAATCCCCCAGGGCGGGAACGCAGCAAGGGTATCCGGTCGTAGCGGTGTGATGTAGTAAGCTTGCCTTTTTTATTTCTTTTGGTTTCCTTAGATTTTCCAAATTAAACCCTTGAACTCGATAATTTATCTTAATTTTGCACCCATTGATTTAGTAATTCAATGGAACCAAATTCACCCAAATACATTTTTGTTACCGGCGGCGTAACATCTTCACTCGGCAAAGGAATCGTCGCCTCTTCACTTGGAATGCTTTTGCAGGCCAGAGGCTATTCCGTAACCATCCAAAAGTTAGACCCTTACCTCAATGTGGACCCGGGTACTTTGAACCCGTATGAACACGGAGAATGTTATGTAACCGAAGACGGAGCCGAAACCGATTTGGATTTGGGGCATTATGAAAGGTTCCTGAACCGCACCACGTCACAAGCCAATAATGTAACCACCGGGAGAATTTACCAAACCGTTATTGAAAAGGAGCGCCGGGGCGATTACTTGGGAAAAACCGTTCAAATCGTTCCGCACATCACCAATGAAATCAAAAGAAGGATTAAATTATTGGGCAGCAGCGGCAAGTACGACATCATCATCACCGAAATCGGTGGAACAGTAGGCGACATTGAATCATTGCCTTATATAGAAAGCGTTCGACAGCTGACTTGGGAATTGGACGAAAAAAGTGCGATGGTCATCCACCTCACGCTCGTTCCTTATCTGGCCGCAAGTGGTGAACTGAAAACCAAACCCACCCAACATTCAGTGCGTTTGCTGATGGAAAGCGGAATCCGTGCCGATGTTTTGGTCGCAAGGACCGAACACCATTTGCCCAAAGATGTCCGTGAGAAATTGGCTTTGTTTTGCAATGTGAAAAAAGGAAACGTCATCGAAAGCATCGATGCCGAATCCATTTACGACGTTCCCTTGTTGCTGCACCAGCAACATTTTGACCAAGTGGTTTTGGAAACTTTGGGATTATCAACCGAAACAGAGCCCGAACTGGAAGGCTGGATACGTTTTTTGTCCAAACATAAAAACCCGGCCAACAAAGTGGAAATCGCTTTGGTTGGAAAATATACCTCGCTTCAAGATTCCTATAAATCCATTTCCGAGGCTTTTACCCATGCGGGTGCTGCCTTCGATACCGGAGTGAAAATCCGTTGGGTTTATTCCGGCGATTTATCGGAAGAAAACGTCGGAGAAAAACTCAAAGGCGTTGACGGGATTCTCATCGCACCCGGTTTCGGGGATCGGGGCATTGAGGGCAAAGTCTTGGCGGCAAATTTCGCCCGCCGGAGCAAAATTCCGACCTTGGGCATTTGCCTGGGTCTGCAAATCATGGTGATTGAATTTGCCCGGAATGTTTTGGGCTTAAGCAATGCCGATACCACCGAAATCAATTCCCAAACACCGCATCCGGTCATCAACCTGATGGAAGGCCAGAAGAACCTGACCCACAAAGGCGGAACGATGCGTTTGGGAAATTGGAACTGTAAAGTAAAAAAGGACTCCGCAGCCGCGGAGATTTATGGCAAAGAATTGATCCAAGAGCGTCACCGGCACCGGTATGAATTCAATAATGAATACCTCGAGGAATTTGAAAAGGAACGTTTTTTACCGACCGGAATCAATCCCGATACCGGATTGGTGGAAATCATGGAATATGAAAACCATCCTTTTTACATCGGGGTTCAATTTCATCCGGAATACCGAAGCACCGTTGCCAATCCCCATCCATTATTCATAAAATTTATTGAAGCCGCATTAATGCACAAACAAAACGAACTGATACATGCAACAGGAAAGAAAATTTGACAAAAACCAATTCATCGGTTTTGCACTTATAGCGGTTCTTATGGCCGCATTTTTTTACATCAACCAACCTTCGGAAGAAGAACTAAGGGAGCTGCAACAAAAAGAACAGCTTGCCGCTCAGCAAGAACAAAATATACCGGAGGCGGCGCAGGTTGATTCCGCTCGAACTTCGGTTCAAACTCCAGCTGATACTACTGCAAAGTCCGTACAGCCAAAAGATTATGCTGTTGAGAATCCTAAAATAAAAGCGACTTTTTCGGGTAAAGGAGGTTATATTTCGGAACTTTTATTGAAGGAATTTTCAGCTTTCGATTCTGCCGCGAAAGACCACAAAAGACCGCTTTACATCATCAAAGACGGTAACAATGAATTCAACCTGAAATTCAAAGATAAATCCGGCAATGAGATCAATACGGCTCAATTGGCCTTTTCACCATCGGTTCAAAACGCGGGTTCCAAAAAGATTGTGACCATGAATGCCGCTTTGGCACAAGGAAGTTTGCAATATGTTTATACGTTCGGTGAAGATTATTCCATCGGTTTTGAAATCAAATCCGAAGGAATCCACCAAATTACTTCCGACAAAAACCTGGCGGTTGAATGGGATATGAACGCGCTTTCCGTTGAAAAAGGAAAACAACAAGAGGATTATTGGGCGCAAACTTATTTCCGGTTCAAGGGCACCAACGATGTGGAATACGAACTATTCGGCGCAGATGAATGGGAAGAGGAAGAAGCAGTGGACTGGATTGCCTTCAAACAACAGTTCTTTTCTTCGATTTTGTCATTCGATGAAGGTTTCCTGAGCCCTGCGGGAAATTCCAAACCGATTGGTGAAACCAATCCCGCATTCAGTAAAAATTATAATTTCCAGGCGTTGATTCCGGTTTCGGGCAGCGAGTTGAATTATAAAATGCAATGGGATTTCGTTCCGTTGGATTACCGGTTATTGACACAAGATCAATATGAAGGCAAGGATTTCGGAGAAATCATCCCGTTCGGGTGGGGATTTTTAGGTTGGATCAACAAACATTTCTTCCTGAATATTTTCCAATGGCTGGCTACGACCGGCATCAATTACGGTTGGGTAATCTTGCTGATGACCATCGTGGTGAAATTGGTTTTGTCACCCATCATGTACAAACAATACCGACAAAGTGCGATGATGCGGATTTTGCGTCCCGAACTCAATGAACTGACTGAAAAATTCAAAGGAAAGGAAAACGCGATGAAAAAGCAGCAAGCGACGATGGAGCTTTACCGAAAAGCAGGGGTGAATCCGCTTTCGGGGTGTCTGCCTGCCTTGATACAAATTCCTATTTTCTATGCCTTGTTCCGGTTCTTCCCGAACATCATCGATTTACGGGGCGAATCTTTCTTGTGGGCCGAGGATTTGACCGCTTATGATTCACCGATTTTGATTCCCGACTGGGTTCCAATGATGGACGGCCACATCAGTATCTTGGCTTTGTCCTATATCATTGCGATGGTGGTGTACTTCAAGGTTTCCGGTTCTTTGGACAGCTTCAACCAGCCGCCTCAGGAAGGGATGCCCGACATGCGCATCATGAAATACATGATGTATGTGATGCCGGTATTCTTCTTCGTTTTCCTGAACAGTTATGCATCGGGTCTATCTTGGTACTATTTGGTTTCCAATGTCATCAACATCGGGATAGTGATGTTCATCAAAAACGTGATGATTGACGACAAGAAAATCCACGCCAAAATCCAGGAAAACAAGGCCAAACCGAAAAAGCCGAGCAAATGGGGCGCTAAAATGCAACAATTGATGGAGCAGGCGCAGGAACAACAAAAACTGCAAGAGAAAAAGAAAGGAAAGAAGAAATAATCAGTTCAATAAAACCTCTGTTTAAAACGGAGGTTTTTATTTTTCCGACAGTACTTGTTCAATTTGAACGGTAAGTTCCGGTATTTTATTTTCGATAACATCCCAGACAATTGAATAATTGACGCCATATAATCGTGGATTAACCTGTCTCGCATTCCCGCCATATTTTTCCATTGAACGGTACTATGCAGGACTTTAAAATCAGCAGGAATTTTCTTGGTAGCCTCACCTATAATCTCTAAACTTCGTACGACGGCACGCTTCAGCGTTTCGTCTTCTAAAAATGAAGAAAAGTCCATCTCTTGGGTTGCTGAATTCAGGTAGGAACATTCATCGAGAATGTGTTTCAAATACACGTCGGCATCTTTAGGCATATTGAACTTCGTTTAAAATCTTAGGGCCTATATAGGGGCTCAAGCCGTTCTGAGTTACCACCTCAATTTTTTTGTTCTTGAAGATTCTTTCAAACAAATTGTAAACGGCCATATAATTATCAAAATTCTCTTGTTCGGGGTCGAACTCAATCAGCAGGTCAATGTCGCTCTCATGCGTTTGTTCATTTCGAAGGTAAGAGCCGAACAAACCCACTTTTCGGATACCGAGTTCCGAAAGTTTTGGTTTGTTCATTTCAAGAGCTTTTAATATGAATTCTTTGGTTATCATTTTCAACTTTCATCCAAATATACAAAGTTTATGTTTGACGATGGTGATTTCTTCCTCCTCCAAATCCCCAAAATCCCTTACATTTGAAATCCTAAAACAAAACAAAATGGAACACCTTGCTTCAATATTTATCCTCGCGCTTCTCGCCATCGTTTTTTTGCAATCGGGAATCGACAAAGTCGTTGACTGGAAAGGAAATCTGGGCTGGCTGGAATCCCATTTTTCCAAAACCCTCATCAAGGGAATGGTTCCGTTTTCATTGGCTTTGGTTACGCTGTTGGAACTTGCCTCGGGCATTACGGCCATCATCGGAGCCATACTATTGTGGTGCCATGGCGAGAATTGCTGGGCTTTGGTCAGTGCGGTTTTATCGGGCATTACCTTCCTTTTGTTGTTCCTCGGACAGCGGTTGGCAAAGGATTATCCGGGTGCGCAGGGGATTGTGGTTTATTTTATCCCGACCGTGTTTTTACTCTATCTCTTGCTGAATTGATGGAAGGATTAACCGATTTCCCATACAGAATCACCGGTATTTTTCTTTCCTAAACCCTTCGGTTTGGTGGATGGATTGAAATTTTTAAGCAGGGGACCATTCCGTTTAGGTCTTTGAATATTCCGTTTGGGTCATGGAGTCAAAATTGGGTCTAAAAGACCCAAAAATATAGGTTCCAAAGCCAAAATTATTAGTCAATTGATTAAAAAGAGATGCAAACAACCGAAACTGATAGGTGGATTGAACCATTCATCGGCTTCCAACCTCATTCAACCCGCCTGTTTTTATTTCCCATTAACATCCGTTGAAAAATGCTAATTTTACCCCATGATTTCACGCCAGACCATAGACGCCGTTTTTGCTGCCGCCCGGGTAGAAGAAGTCATCGGCGATTTCATCAACCTGAAACGGTCCGGAAGCAACCTCAAAGGGCTTTCGCCGTTTGCCGATGAGAAAACGCCGTCTTTTATGGTTTCTCCAGCCAAACAGATTTGGAAAGATTTTTCTTCCGGCAAAGGCGGCAATGTGGTGACTTTTTTGATGGAACACGAACAGTTTACCTATCCCGAAGCCTTGCGTTGGCTGGCCAAAAAATACAATATCGAAATCGAAGAAGAAAGGGAACAAACCGATGCGCAAAAGGAAGAATTGAAGCTCAGGGAAAGCCTGTACATCGTCTCTGAATTTGCCCAAAAATATTTCACGGAACAACTCCACGAAAGTGAAGAAGGGCGGAATATCGGATTGACCTATTTCAAAGAAAGGGGATTTACCAAAGAAACGATTCAGAAATTTGACTTGGGTTATTCGCCTGCTCAACGGAATGCGTTTACCCAATATGCAGAAGGAAAAGGCTACGGGAAAAACATTCTCGAAGCTTCGGGATTGTCGATTTATAATGATTCGGAACAGGGGGTTGACCGTTTCCGGGAAAGGGTGATTTTTCCCATTCACAGTTTTTCCGGAAGGGTATTGGGTTTTGGCGGAAGGATTTTGAGGAATGATGTCAAAGCGGCGAAATACCTGAATTCGCCTGAATCGGAAATCTACCACAAGAGTAAAATCCTTTACGGGATTTTCCAGTCCAAACAAGCCATTCTGAAACAAAATGAATGCCTTTTGGTCGAAGGTTATACCGATGTGGTTTCGCTGCACCAGTCGGGGATAGAGAACGTTGTAGCCAGTTCGGGCACCGCGCTGACGCCGGACCAAATCCGTTTGATCAAAAGACTGACGCCCAATGTTACGATTCTTTATGATGGGGATGCGGCGGGAATCAAGGCTTCATTCCGGGGGATTGATTTGATTTTGGAACAAGAGCTCAATGTAAAAGTTCTTCTGTTTCCTGAAGGCGAAGACCCGGATTCATTTGCACAAAAACATTCATCCGAAGAAATTCAAGAATATATATCTGAAAACGCAACAGATTTCATTCAGTTCAAAACCAAAGTCTTATTGGATGAAACCAAAAACGATCCGGTTAAAAAAGCGGAACTCATCCGTGACATCATCCAAAGTATTTCCCTGATTCCGAACTTGATTCAACAGGAATTATACATTCAGGAAACCGCGAAGATCATGGATGTGCGCGAGGAAATCCTCTTCAAGGAATTGGCGCAAACCATCAGCCGCAAAGAAAAGGAAACGGCTTCCAAAGCCCGTGAGTCCAAACCGCTGGAAGTGGTGAAGGATGAGGTGAAAATGGCCTTTGACCCCATCCATACGATTGAAGAGGAAATCATCAAACTCATCATGCAGTACGGGGATTTGGTCATTGAAATCAAACAAGGCGAAAACGAAGTTTATCCAACCACGGTCATTGAGGAAATCCTTCACCAATTTGAAACCAATGGTCTGGTGCTGAAAAATGAATTGTACCAATCGATTTTGGAAGATGTGAAACTCGGCTATGAGCAAGAAGAGTTGCGGACCGGTGATTTTTTTATCAAACTTTTTGACGAAGCCAAAACGGGAATCGCTTCCAATGCGATGAGCGAGAAATACAGCTTGAGCAAAAATTGGTCAGAAAAAATGGGAATATTCATCAAACCCAAAGAAGCGAATATTTTGAAAGATGTGAATGATACCATCCTGCGGTACAAAAGTTTTTACCTCGAAGACAAAATCAAAGAATTTTCGGTTTTGTTACAGGATGATCAATTAGCAGGCGATGCGCGGGCGGAACAGCTTGAAAAGATCAAATTGCTGACCCAGATGCGTTCGCAGATTTACCAGGCACTTAACCGCGTGATTTAATTCCCGATTAAACTGCAACGGAAAGTTTCATTGTAAATAAAGGAAGCGGGGAAATTCCTTTTCGCCCTGTTTAAGGTTGCCGCGGCGTCGTTTCTGGATTCAAAATAACCCAAATGCACTTTGTAGTCCGGCGAATGGTAAACCACATTGGCATGTAAATTCGGGAACAAAGTTTTGACTTCTTTCAGTTTGGCTTCGGCTTCCTGTCGGCTTTTGCCATAAAAAACTTGAACGCGGACACCATTACAGAATTCCGGTTTTTTTACTTCTTTTTCTTCTTCCGGAACCACACAAATTGCGTTTTCTTTTTCAGTCATTATTTTTTGTAAGGCCGCATCGTATTCGATGGTCAGGTTCCCGGAAGTTTCGGAAACGTAATTGTCTTGTGAAAAGGCCACTGTAGCGAAAAGACTTGCAATCAAAAATCCTAATTTCATTTGAATCGAATTAAATCAACGCAAATAAAACGAAAAACTTTTAAAGGAAGTATGGATTTAAGAAAACTTTAAACCCGAAACCTGAAACTTTGAACCTGAAACTTGAAACCTGAAACCTGACTTGAAACGTCTCAAATCGCTTTCCTGCACCAAACGCGCCATTGCACCGGAAAGGCGGAAGGATAGGTTCGTTGGATACGGCGCAAATCTGAACCGGCGGATTGTCTGGTGAAATAATCCCCGACAAGAATCCTGTAATCCGGGCTGGCGTAAATCAGTTCAGGGGTGAGGTTCGGGAATTGCCGCGCAAAATCGTCTTTTACCTTGTTGGCCGCATCACGGTCTTTGGTGTAAAAAATCTGGATTTTATAGCCCATAATCTTTTGCTGTGTAGCGCATTTGTCAGCGGGCGATAATTTTTTGGGTGGAACATATACCGTTTTTTCACAAATCTGTTGTTCCTTGCTGCCGAGGAGCTGGGCAAGGCTTTTGTCGATTTCAATTGAAAATTCTCCCGCCGAAATCGAATCTTTTTTCACGACCCATATCGTGTCTGATTTTGCATTTTGAGCCCCTAAAATGGTGAACCCGCAGCATAAAAGAAAAAATAGAAATTTGCGCATAATTTCAAATTATTACACAAAGGTAATTCAGAAATTTTTACCGACACTATAAAAAGTGTTTGGCATCTCTTTATAGGTGCGGAGTTAAACATTGATATAGTGGGAGTTTTGCAAAGAGGCTATTTAGATTCGTTTTAAATTAATTGAAATGATAAACTTCATCAGTGAAACCTTATGATTTAATTAAGGTTTGAGGTTATTTTTGTCGGGTTAAATAAAGCATTTTAACACTTGTTACAGATACTCAATGTTTAGTTAATGAAGGCAAGACGATTTTACAATTTAGGATTACTGAGCATGGCCCTCTTTCTGGCTGCTTTCTCATTTTCTTATTCCCAAGATGAAATTTCAGGCGACGGCGCAAACGGATATAAATTATTTACCGATAATTGTACCACCTGCCACCAAGTGGACGGTGCATTCATCGGCCCGGAAATCCGCGGTGTTGTTGACCGCGTCAAAGAAGGCGGAGGTGTCGGAAGGGAATGGCTTCACGCTTGGATCAAAGACAACAAAGCACTCCGTGAATCGGGTGATGCTTATGCGCTCAAGGTTTTTGAAGAATTTGGTCGGCAAGAAATGCTTGCTTTCCCTAATTTGACGGAACAGGATATAGACGACATCCTTGTTTTCTCTCAAAACCCGGAGGCGGGTCAGGCTGCATATGATGAAGCGATTGCCCAGAAAAAGGCGGATGAAGAAGCCAAGAAACAAGCTTCCCAATCATCGGGTGGCGGAACTTCTACCGGTTTGGTCATTGTCGGCTTCTTTATTTTAGCCGTTATTTTAATTTGGATTTTGGTTCGTCTGAACGCTTTGGTAAAACTCACCCAAGCCGAGGAGCTGAATGTGGAAGAAGAAGGAGCCGCGGTTTCATTCTCCGAATTAATGACCAAATACGACAAAGTATTCAAAGGTGTTCTGGCTTTATTGGCTGTGTTGGCACTTGCAGGACTTTGGAACTTCATGTTGGGAATCGGTGTGGACAAAGGTTACGAACCCAAACAACCCATTTATTTCTCCCACCAGGTTCATGCCGGAGTACAAGGAATTGATTGCCAACTTTGCCACAGCAGTGCGAAATACAGTAAAGTGTCGGGGATTCCTTCGACCAACGTTTGTATGAATTGCCACAAAACCATTAAAGAATACAAAGGAGATTATTACGAAGAACATTTGGTGGACAACGGGATGTTTGCCGATGCGGATGAAGTAAAGGATTTCTATACAGGAGAAATCCAGAAAATGTACAAAGCCATTGGCTGGGATCCTGCAACCAATAGTTATACCGGGGAACAAAGACCCATTGAATGGGTGCGAATTCACAATATGCCCGACTTCGTTTACTTCAGCCACGAACAACACGTAGTTGCCGGTGAAACCGCTATATTGAGGGCGATTGAAGAGGGCACCATCCCCAATGCAAAAGAATTGAACCTCCCCGACAACAGCCAAGTATGTTTTGCCTGTCACGGAGATGTTACCAAAATGGATGAATTAAAAATGGCCAATCAATTTACAATGGGCTGGTGTATCGAATGTCACCGCACTACCGAAGTTGATATGTCACAAGAATACAACAGTCAGTACTACGCCGAACTTCACGAGAAATTGAAGAAACAATACGGTGAGGGAGCCAAGATTACAGTCGATGCAATCGGTGGTTTGGAGTGTGGTAAATGTCATTATTAAAAATTAAAGCAAGAGGTATAAATGGCTTCTAAGAAAAAATATTGGAGAAGTTTCGAAGAACTGAATGACCAGTCACTAACTGAGCAGTTGGCTTCTAAAGAATTTGCCGAGGAAATCCCGGTGGAAGAATTCATCGGAAACAACAAAGCGATGGAAGAGTCGCAAACTTCGAGACGAGACTTTTTAAAGTTTTTAGGATTCAGCACGGCTGCCGTCACTTTAGCAGCTTGTGAAGCACCCGTAATCAAGTCTATCCCCTATGTGGTGAAACCGGACAATGTAACGCCCGGTGTCCCTACTTGGTATGCGTCCACCATTTTCGATGGTTATGACTATGCCAATGTTCTGGTCAAAACCCGGGAAGGAAGGCCGATTCGGATCAATGCCAATAAATCTGCCAAGTATTTTGGTTCAACCAGTGCCCGTATCCAAGCCTCGGTATTGTCGCTTTACGACTCCGATAAGGTGAGAGGCCCGTTGATGAAGGCAAACAATAAATTTACCTATACTTCTTGGACGAAATTGGATGAGCGGGTAATGGCCGGATTGGAATCCTCCGCAGGGAAAAAAATTGTGATTTTAACATCTTCTCTTCCCAGCCCGACGACCAAAAAACTCATTCAGGAATTTAAAACCCTTTATCCAAACGCCGAGCATGTGGTACAAGATGCCGTCAATTATTCTCCCGCCTTGGATGCGGCAGAAGAAATTTATGGCCAGCGCGTTCTCCCATTTTATGATTTATCGACCGCGGAATTGGTCGTTTCATTCAATGCGGATTTCTTGGGTGATTACAACGGAGGCGGAATGGAAGGCGGCTATGCGATGGCTCGTAAACCCGGGAAAAACATGCTCCGCCATATCCAAGTAGAAAGCAACCTTTCCATGACCGGGGCGAATGCCGACAGCCGTTACCCGATGAAACAAACCGCAGTGTTGAAAACCTTAGCGGAAGTTTACAAAGGATTGACTTCGGGGACTTCTGATAAAACAGCCTCTGCGATTCTAAAAGAAATCAGGGCCAAAGGAAGCAAAGCCGTGGTGATGGCAGATGGGAATAAAGAAGCTTTTGCTTTGTGTTTCGCCATCAATCAATTGATTAATTCTGAAGCGGTTTCCAAAGATAAAGCCGTTCTATTAAAAGAATCCAACGACAAAGCATTCAATCAATTCCTGACGGATGCCAAGTCCGGAAATATCGGTGTATTGTTTACATTTCAGGTAAACCCGGTTTACAACCACCACCGCTCAAAAGAAATCGTTACTGCTTTTTCTAAGATCGGGCTGAAAGTAGCCCTGTCAGAAAAGCACGATGAAACCGCTGATTTGGCTGACGTAATCGCTCCGGTTCCCCATGGATTGGAATCCTGGAATGACATCAACCCGATTACCGGCGTTTACTCTTTGCAGCAACCTACCATCCAGCGGATATTCAATACAAGACAATTCCAAGATTCCTTATTGGCCTGGATGAAAGGCGCGGTAGAGGAAACCGATGCAGGCGAAACCTTGGTAACCAACCAAGATCCCAATCAGGTAGAATTGGTGATGCCTAAATCCTCTTACCGACAACCCGCCACCGAATATTATAAATATTTAAAAGCAAATTGGGAAGAATCGATTTTGCCTCAAATGGGCTACAGTTTCAACCAAGCGCTTTACAATGGATTCAATGAAGCGATGGAATCCATCAGTTTAACAGCTTCGGGAAGCGCGGCGGCGGCGGCCGATAAACTGTCGTCCGTAAAAACAACCGAATGGGAATTGCAATTGTACACGAAATGCGGCATCGGTGACGGTACACAGGCAAACAATCCTTGGTTGCAAGAATTGCCCGACCCGGTCACAAGGGTTTCTTGGGACAATTACTTGACTTTGAACCCCAATGATGCTGAAAAATTCAATATCAAAACTTCTGAAAATGCAAACGTCAAAAACGGACGCATGCAGTTTGACGGGGATTTTGTAGATATCACCGCCAACGGGATCACCTTGGAGAAAGTGCCGGTGTTTATCCAGCCCGGACAAGCGATCGGAACAGTTGGTTTGGCCTTGGGCTATGGAAGAAACAAGGGCGGGAAAGTTTCGTTTGGCGTAGGTGTCAACGCTTTTCCGGTTTATTTCGACGGAAATTTAAGCATCAGCAACGTTCAAATAAGCCGTTCCCACGAAGGTGAAAAGCATGAATTTGCTTGTATGCAAATGCAAAATACTTTAATGGGCCGATATGAAATCGCGCGCCAAGCCACTTTGGAAGATTTTATCAATAAACCAACCGAAGAATGGAATGAGCCGGCTGTCATGCCGACTTGGCGTGGAACTTCGCCCGTTGGGGAAGTGGATATCTGGCGTTCGCACGACCGTTCGTTCGGGCCCCATTTTAACTTATCTGTTGACTTGAATGCCTGTACCGGGTGCGGGGCTTGTATTGTTGCCTGTCAGGCGGAAAACAACACGGCCGTAGTCGGAAAAGAAGAGATGAGAATGTCACGGGATATGTATTGGTTGAGAATCGACCGGTATTATTCAGATGTGACTGACAATACATTGACCCAAAAAGTCGCCTTGGAAGATGATTTACTCGAGGCAGGTCAGTACAAGAAATTAATCAAACCGGGTGCGGAAAATCCAGATGTGATTTTCCAGCCGATGATGTGTCAGCATTGTAACCATGCTCCATGTGAAACGGTTTGCCCGGTTGCGGCGACATCCCACGGAAAGCAAGGACAAAACATGATGGCTTACAACCGTTGTGTGGGAACCCGGTACTGTGCGAACAACTGTCCTTATAAAGTAAGGCGTTTCAACTGGTTCAACTATGCGCACAATGATAAGTTCGATTTCAATATGAATGACGATTTAGGCCGTATGGTATTGAACCCGGATGTTGTGGTACGTACCCGCGGGGTCATGGAGAAATGTTCTTTCTGTATCCAGAATACCCAAGCCGCCATCATGAAGGCCAAAAAAGAAGGCAGGCGCGTTACGGATGAAGAGTTCAAGGAAACCGCTGCTTGTGCGGCCGCTTGTGGAACCGGTGCACTGGTATTTGGCGATGTGAATGATGCGGAAAGCGATATCAGCCGTTTGAGCGAAGACAAACGTGTTTACCGGGTGATTGAGGAATTGGGCACCAAACCAAACGTATTCTATCACGTTAAAGTTAAAAACAGGGAACAAGCTTAAGTTTAATTAGAAAATTAGTTAGAAAGGAATATGTCACATTACGAATCACCGGCAAGAGAGCCCTTAATTATAGGACATAAGACCTACCATGATATTTCGGTGGACATTGCAAGGCCAATTGAGCAGAAATCCGGTAAATTATGGTGGATTGCATTCAGTATTGCACTGGTCACCTTTTTGTATGGAGTAGGTTGTATTGCCTATACCATCGGAACCGGAATCGGTGTTTGGGGTCTTAACAGAACCATTGGTTGGGCTTGGGACATCACCAATTTCGTTTGGTGGGTAGGTATCGGTCACGCCGGGACTTTGATTTCCGCGGTATTATTGCTGTTCCGCCAGAAATGGAGAATGTCCATCAACCGTTCGGCAGAGGCGATGACGATTTTTGCCGTTGTGCAGGCAGCTATATTTCCGGTAATCCACATGGGTCGTCCGTGGGTAGGCTATTGGGTTTTCCCTGTTCCGAATAATTTCGGTTCCTTTTGGGTTAACTTCAACTCACCCCTTTTATGGGACGTTTTTGCGATTTCGACTTATTTCTCGGTATCGGTTGTATTCTGGTATATGGGTTTAATCCCGGATTTTGCCATGATTCGCGACCGTGCCAAAAAGCCTTTCTCTAAAAAGATTTACGGAATCCTCAGCATGGGTTGGGGCGGAAAAGCAAAACACTGGCAAAGGTTTGAGGAGCTATCCTTGGTTTTGGCAGGTTTGGCAACGCCCTTGGTATTCTCCGTTCACACCATCGTATCCTTTGACTTCGCCACATCGGTCATCAAAGGATGGCACTCCACGGTTTATCCGCCTTATTTCGTTGCAGGTGCGATTTTCTCCGGATTTGCCATGGTACAAACCCTTTTGAGTGTGATGCGGAAAGTAATGCATTTGGAAGATTATATCACCCGTCAGCATATCGAATTGATGAATATCGTAATCATCGTAACCGGAGGTATGGTTGCGGTCGCTTATGCCACTGAATTCTGGGTAGGCTGGTATTCGGGAAGCCGTTATGAAGACTTTACCTATTTCTCGCCGGGCGCTGCGGTAGGCCCTTACTGGTGGGCATTCTGGGCATTGATATTTTGTAATGTATTGATTCCCGCATTGCTTTGGATCAGGCGAATCAGAAGGAGTTTCTTCTGGACCTTCGTTATATCCATCGTTGTAAACACCGGAATGTGGTTTGAAAGATTTGACATTATCGTTGTGAACCTCTCACGAGATTATTTGCCATCGGGTTGGACCATGTTTATGCCGACGTTTGTGGACGTGGGGATTTTCATCGGAACCAACGGATTCTTCTTTGTGTTATTCCTATTGTATGCACGTACATTCCCGGCAATAGCACAGGCTGAATTGAAAACCATTTTGAAATCATCGGGCGAAAGTTATAAAAAACATCATACAGAAGACGACCACCATCATGAGCACTAAAACAATATATGGCCTTTACGGTGACGACGACGACTTGCTGAAGGCGGTTAGAACCTTCAACAAAGAAGGAATTGCGATCAAAGAAGTTTATACGCCATTCCCGGTTCACGGGTTGGACAAGGCATTGGGATTGAAGAAAACCCGCCTTTCGGATATGGCCTTTTTTTACGGCTTGTACGGGGTAACCTTGGCGAGCCTCATGACCTGGTTCATGATGAACCACGACTGGCCACAGGACATCGGCGGAAAACCCGCTTTTACCTGGCTTGAAAACATGCCGGCATTCGTTCCCATCATGTTCGAATTAACGGTATTTTGCGCCGCGCACTTGATGTCATTGACCTTTTTGGTGAGAAGCCGACTTTATCCGGGTGCAAAAGCACAAAACCCCGACCCCAGAACGACAGACGATAAATTTTTAATGGAAATTGAATCATCGGATATTGAACGAATCAAGCAAGCATTCATCGATTCGGGTGCCGAAGAAGTAACGGTCAGAGATTTAAGTTTAGCATAGAACAAGATTGAAATGAAAAGAGCAATAACATATTTATTATTAATCGGTTTAGCGGTCTCACTGAGTTCTTGTTCAGGAAAGAAAAGGAATCCCAGTATTGTGTTTATGCCCGATATGTATTATCCGGTAGCCTATGACCCATATATGGAAGCGCATTTTGAATATCCGGAAAGGGAAGAAAAATCAAATGTTCCTTTGTTCGCGGAACACCGCAACATGACTGCCCTTTGGCCGGTGGACGGAACCGTTTCCCGAACGGATGGCGTGATGATCCTGCCATGGGAATTGAACAATACGCTGGAGGATTACAATAAATCCAAAACCATCACCGGTTCACCGCTCAATGCGGCTGACCGGGCAAAAGACCTGAAAAGAGGCGAGCGATTGTATGGGCAGAACTGTGCCGTTTGCCACGGAGCAAACGGTGACGGCCAAGGTACCATCGTTCAGACCAAAGCTTATTCGGGCGTGCCGACTTATGGTGAGCGTGAAATCACCGTGGGTTCGGTTTACCATGTCATTATGTATGGCCGAAACGCAATGGGTTCTTATTCTTCGCAATTGAATGAAGCGGATCGTTGGAGAGTTGCGGAATACGTTATGGATTTGAAGAATAAAGGTTCACAGCCCGCCACTCCTGCCGCAGCCGATACGCCAGCCGCAGAAGGAACGGCTGAAACAACAACAGATAATACAAATCAACAATAAAGGAAAGAAGTATCATGCAGTATAAGTTTTCCCCAAGATTGAAAATGGCATCATTTGCACTCATCGGTGCAGGGATCCTGCTTTATGCAATAGGATTGTTTTTGAACATTCAGGATCAGAATAATCCCAATTATATTGAAGGACTTTTGAAGGAAAATCCTCAACTCTTTTATGGTGAATTCCAATCTGCTGAATTCCAAAAATTGAACCATACGCCTGAAGCACACGAAAAGCACATGCACCATTTGGAGAATCAATTGGCAAACCGTCCTTGGGCTGCCTTCTTGGTGCCGTCCTATCTTTCATTGGGAATTGCCGGAGCCGCATTGTTTTTCCTATGTGTCCAGTTTGCAGCGAATGCCGGTTGGTCTATGGTGGTGAGCCGGGTGATGGAAGGCATGGCGTCTTTTATTCCGGTCGGCGGGGTTTTGGTATTAATCATTGTATTTGCCGCGGCTTTTCATGGAAACCATTTGTATCACTGGATGGATCCTTCGTTGATTGATTTGGAAGGAGATAATTACGACAAATACATAGCCACCAAGGCTAAACTATGGTTAAACGTCCCCTCTTGGTTAATTCGAAGTGTATTGTACCTCTTACTTTGGTGGGGCTTTATGGTTTGGATCAAGCGGACGACAAAAAAACTGGACGACACCCATGGCGACCGCAAGGTTTACAGCCAGCTCTATACCCGTTCGGTATTGTTCATCGTGGTTTTCGCATTGACAACACCGGCGATGGCTTGGGACTGGATCATGTCCTTGGACCCGCACTGGTATTCTACATTATTCATGTGGTACGGAATGGTGAGTTATTTGGTTTCCGCATTGGCAATCATGGCAATTATTTCGATTTACCTCAAAAGGAAAGGCGCATTGCGATTGTTCAATGACAACCACCAGCACGATTTGGCCAAGTATATGTTCGGATTCAGTTTATTGTGGACCTATTTGTGGTTTGCCCAATTCATGCTTCAATGGTATGCGAATATCCCCGAGGAAGTACAGTATTTCCAACAAAGGATTGTTCAATACCAAGGTTATTTCTGGATGCTTGCCGTAAACTTTGTAGCCGTATTGTTGATTATGGTGAGTTCCGGCATCAAAAGAAGACCTGCTTTGGTTTTCTCGATGGGATTTGTCATCGTTCTGGGGCATTACTGGGATTTTTACAACCAAATCATGCCGGCTGCAGTGGGTGCATTCCACAACATGGGCTTTCTGGAAATCGGTGCTTTATTGTTCGTAGCGGGATTGTTTGTACTGGTCGTATTCAATGCCATCAGCAAATTGAACCTCGAACCCAAAGGCCATCCTTACTTCCACGAATCAAAAATTTACGAATACCCGTTCTAAAATATCTGTTCACTTCGAGAACCTCAGTGAACCAAAAAATAAAAAAAGGAATTCAGAAATGGATTCCTTTTTTTATCTGAAATAAAGTCTTTGTGGAGCAGTTTGATTTCTTCATAATTTCATGAAATTATATTTTTGACCCCTTTTCGATAATACATATTCAGGTTTAATTCCAATACCCACTTTCTTATTATTTATAAATGTTTGGATAAAATGAATCAAATATAAATATAGATTGTATTTATATCGTTATTATCCTCATATAATGCTGTCATAACCACGCTATAACCTCGTTGTAATATTTATTGAAATATTATGTAATTTAGTAGATGGGTTAAATATTGTATCATTTAAAATTAGGTTTATGGCAAGGCAAAAGGGTATTATTCCGCTTGTGGGCACCATCGGCGGTATTAATTTTTATTATCTGAACGGTGTGGCTGTGGCGCGTAAAGCCGGAGGAGGATTTAACGGATATGCCATCCGAACCAAAGCCAGTATGGTTAGGGTACGGGAGAATGGTAAGGAATTCGGGGAATGTTCGCGGATAAATAAGGATTTTCGGCGGGCTTTGCTTCCGTTTTATTTGGGGGCTAAGTTTTCTGATTTTCACAGTCGGCTGATGGGTTTATTTACCCGTCTAAAGAATATGGACGGGGTGGGACGCCGGGGAGAACGAAAGGTATCGGAGGGTATTTCCACAGAGGCGGGTATGAGGCTGCTCAAGGAGTTTGATTATACGCCGGAATGCCATATAGATACGGTGCTTCCGTTTCGGTTTGATGTTGAGCCGGAAAGTTTTGATCTGGATCTCCCTGATTTTGATATTGAAAAAGTTCGTTTTGTGAAAGGTGCAGACCGTATTGAACTGAATTACGGCTTACTCCATTTTGATGCAGGAACTTGGGGTTTCTCGCTGTACAGGGCAGAACCGATAATACTGGACAAAGGTTTTGAAGGGAGTTCTTTAAAGTTGAAACCTGACACAATACCGGAAGGAAAGGGTACTGTAATGGCGATTCTGGGTGTGCGGTTTTATCAGGAAGCGAATGGTACGTTGTACCTGCTGAATGCACAAAACGCAGTGGGGATTTCTGTTTTGGAATGCATTTCACGAATTGTGTGAGGAGAAATATTCCGGAAAGATTTCAAGCTTTGGGACATGCCCATGTGGAAAATGCCCGACACCCCCCCCGCTGGTGCGCGATTGCATCGCGTTCTTTACCTGCCATAGCAAAATATGGAATAAATCAGTAGATTTATAGGATGAGCAGGAACTATAAATTTCATAATTCGGAAGGGCTGTATTTAAACCGGAAGATTATAGATACAGTAGCGCAGTTGATTATGGGGAGAAGAAGGAATGATTGAGAGTTTAATTTTATATCGAAATTTTTGCAATCGTGCGGCAGCGGGGGGATTGGATGGGGACATATTAGAAATGAGAAGGGAAATCGTCCAGCGGGATTTACGGGAGGAACAATTATGAATAGAGCAACATTTGATAGACAGATGCAAAGAGCCGTAGATAAAAGGGAGAGACAAGAGAGAAGAGAACAAAGACGTGGAAATTAATAATGATTGAGATGAAAAAGCAATATATTTTTCTGATAGTAATTCTATTTATTTATCAAAAATCTTTCGGACAGCAAGACAATGCCTATTATCAAAAGGGAATAGAGGTCGTCTTAGATGATTTAATTCAAGAAAACCCAAAAATTGTCTATCATCTAACTCATGAATATGCTCTATTGGACACTTCTAAAGATTCATTTGGTGGGTTTGAATGTAATATCGATTTTGATAATTTAAAGCAAAATAATAGCGATAGTGTAAAGATTATTATTCCTGAAAAATTTAAAAATAGGGTCAGGAGAAATAATTTTTTTAATAAAATAATTTATGGCAAGAGATTAGTTGAATTTAATATTGATGTACTATTTAAGGATTCTAATCATATTTTATTCAGAGCCAACTTTTATGAAAAAGAAGGAGGTACATTTGTTCTAGTACAATTTAAAAATAATTCATTAGAGATAGAGGAGTTGTGTAAAGCACATTCTATTTATTAAAAAAAAGAAAAATGACATATAAAAATTTACTACTATTGTTTTTCGGAATGCTTATATCTTCTTGCTCTACAAACAAGAATGTTGTTAAAGAAAATCACGAAAAACTGCATATAACGACTTTGCAAAAAGAGAATAAACTCGATTACACCAATCAGAACATGCCAAGGAATAAAGTTAAAGGGAGCAAAGGATTTCTCCCATGCGGGTCCACAGAATATAGTCCGGCAAAGTTGGTCATAGCAATAACAACTTCTTGTTTTAGGTCATAGATGTAGCGGGTCATGAAAAATCAAATATAAAATTAAATAAAAAGGGGTTCAAAGGGTCTCCCTTGCAAGTGGGCAAATTGATATTTAGAAATACCGCAGGCGTAAAAGTAAAGAAAACAGTGAGAGATGGTAGTACTATAAAAGTAGTGGATTACCTGGATGGCTTCCAGTATACAGGAGGAATTCTTCAGTTCTTTCCCCATGCTGAGGGATATGTAAAAGCCACACCTGTGAACAGAGACAATACGGTTTATGCTTTTGATTATGTGTACAATTATACAGATCACTTAGGAAATGTCAGACTTTCTTTCACAAAAGATCCATTGACCCATGAGCTGAAAATCATGGAGGAGAATCACTACTATCCATTCGGCTTACGGAAATACTTTACAACTATCTGAACCTGCCCACACTAATTTCTTTTGCAAACGGAAACTCAATTGAATACCTTTACAATGCCGCAGGAATAAAGATCGAAAAGAAAGTGCACGATACACAAAATAACACCATTAAACAAGTTGAATACATGGATGGTTTCCAGTACGCGGGTGGGATGTTGCAGTTCTTTCCGCATGCGGAAGGCTATGTAGCTGCAACTCCCGGGGGAATTGGGCCCGGCGGCTATACTTATATTTTTAATTATGTCTATAACTACACCGACCACTTAGGAAACATAAGACTATCCTATACCAAAGACCCTGTTTCAGGAGACCTTGAAATCATGGAAGAAAACCACAGCACTTCGTGCGCAAGCTTCGATTTGGAAATTCTCAATTTCCAAAATCTCACTTGTCCTTTTGGTTTGAAACATTCTGTTTATGCGGACCCCAAACAAATGTACAAACTGGATGAAGAAGAAGAAAACCTGGCAAGGCCTACCTATGTCTATGAAACGGAGTATCAGTATAAGTACAATGGGAAAGAGTGGCAGGATGAGTTGGGGCTTGGGATGTACGATTATGGATGGAGGCAATATGATCCAGCAATTGCAAGATGGGTTGTACCCGATCCGTTGTCAGAGAAATTTTACCCCTCTTCATTGTATAATTATACAGTTAATAACCCAATACTTTTAAATGACCCAGATGGAAGGGATTGGGTAATTACATTTGATAAGGATAAGGGCGGTAATTTGAAAATTAACATAACTGTAAATGCTGCTATTGTAAATAATTCAGGTAAAGAAATAGATATCGATAATTACATCAAAGAGCAAACAGCGCAATTTAATAGAATCTTTTCATTTGAAGGAGAAGGGGTAAGTATTACTGCAAATTTAAATATGAGAGCTATAAGTAGTGAAGATGAAATAGAAGGTAGTGAGCATTTAATTGTAATTGGAGATCCTAACAATTTTGCTTCAAACCTGGGAGGGTATGCTGATTATGGTGGATTGAGGGTAGATATGAATGGTGGGTTAATTAATGAGGATGGAACAACCGATTATAATGCCAATCTGTCTCATGAAATAGGACATACCGGAGGGTTAATACATCCATTTTCTAAAGGTAATAAAATAAGTTTTTTTGACGGCTATTCATTTTTTGGATTAAAAGAAAATAGAAAAAGTGCTCCAGTTTATAAACAAAAGGACGGTGCTGATTTGAAAACGAATTTCATGTCTTATCCCCACAAATATTATAATAAAACAAATAAGGAAAAAGAATTAATTAAAACCTATTCAAACCCAGGGAAAGCGACTGGAAATCAATTAGGTGCACTGATACGATATTATGGAAACGGACTTTTAAACAAAGATAATCGATGAAATTAAAATATATTGTTTACATGGTATTTATCCTTGTCTCATGTAGACCCAAAGAAAAGCTCTCGATTTCTGGTTATGCTTATGAAAATGAGGTTATCTCTATTTATAATGAAAATAGTATAGAAGTTTTTAATTTGAAAGTAAATTCAGAAGTAACTGATATTTCAGGTCTATGTGTTTTGTTTGAGCAGACGAATATTTACAAGAAAAATAAAGATTTTAAAATAAGAGTTGTTTTGGATTCAAACAATTTAAAGTTAATTGATACTGTAGTAATTATCAAAAAAGAAAATAAAGAACCTTTTATTTTGTTTGCAGACCCTAAGGACACTCGATTTAAAAGAAAAATATTTATTGATGATGACAGTAGGTATATCAAATATTAGGTAAAGTTTGGTAATGTTTACTCTGTCAAAAGCAAATAAAAACGGATAAAAAATTTTAAAAAATTATTGTCGTTTTACAATGCAGCAGGAATAAAGATTGAAAAGAAAGTGCACGATACACAAAATAATACCATTAAACAAGTTGAATACATGGATGGGTTCCAATATGCCGGAGGTGTACTTCAATTCTTTCCAACCGCTGAAGGTTATGTCGCTGCAACCGAGTCGAACGAAATTGCAAATCCTTTCATTTATAATTACGTATATAATTACACCGATCATTTAGGTAATATTCGTTTGAGTTACACCAGAGACCCTGTAAGCGGAGATTTAGAAATCATGGAGGAAAACCATAGCACTTCGTGCGCAAGCTTCGATTTGGAAATTCTCAATTTCCAAAATCTCACTTGTCCTTTCGGATTGAAACACGCGGTTTATGCTGACCCCAAACAAATGTACAAACTGGATGAGGAAGAGGAAAACCTGGCAAGGCCGGCTTATGTGTATGAAACGGAGTATCAGTATAAGTTTCAAGGACAAGAACGCCAAGATGAGCTCGGACTCAACTGGGACAGCTTCAAATGGCGAAATTATATGCCTGATATTGGAAGATTTTTTAACATTGATCCATTAACAGAAGAATATGTAGATTGGGGGCCATATGTTTTCAGTGGGAATAGAGTAATTGATGCAAGGGAACTAAAAGGATTAGAGCCTCACACAATACATGATACCAAAATTAAAGCAGTTCTTAATTTTGCTATACAGTATAATGGCTTGTCAATCAGAGAAAGCAGTGAAATAGTCACAAAATTGTATACCACAGTAGTTGATGGTGTAAAAGTTTATTCATACACAACTCCATCTTTTGGTACTCAAAAACAAGCAAATCCTAAGAACGCAGAACCAATCCCTGAAGGAGCAACACCAGAAGGAATAGCACATACACATGGTAGTGATAGAAATGCGAGAATTGACCTTGGAAATGGAGAAGTCTGGGACGCAGATAATCAACCTAGCCAAGATGATATCGATTATGCCAAAGGTGAAATGCTTAGGGATAACGAAGGAGATACTTTTTTTACGATAACCCCTAATGGATCTATGTTTATGTTTGAACCTAATAATCCCAAGAGTGGAAGACTCTCACAAGTGAAAGGAGCTGAAAAGGTCATCCCAAGTGATCCCCAATCACAGGCACGACAAAATAATGTTTCTCCAGACAAAGATCCAGAAGTAATGCCTTTAAATGGAGGAGGTAATCTATAATATAAATATTCAAATAATGGTTTTAAAAAATATAGTCTGTGTCATTTTGTTGCTGAGTTATTCTTTTTCTTATGCAAATAAGGATATAGTTGTCAAAGAAAATTATGGGAATGTAAAAATCACATTTGTTACCGGCTACTATTACGAAGAGATAAATAAATCTTTAATAATTGCTCAATATGCTAAAGAATTATCTGAAAAATTATCTTACAAAGACACCATTCATTTAATTTTCTTTCATCAATATGGGACAAATCCTATAACAAAATATTCATTTATTAAAACTGACAATATTGAAAAAACAACGTCAAATATTAACAACATAACAATCCAATTAAACGATCTCCATTATGATATTGTAAATGTTCTGAAATTTATTGAGTATGGTATTACAAACCTGCGAAAGCAGGATAAATTAAAAAAATATGATGTAGAAGAAATTTTTCATAAGCAAATGTCTAATACACTTAAAGAAACTCTTAATAAGAAAATTTATAGACCGGAAAAAGTTCCAGAACTTACTACACGAGGGTTTTACACCTATTATTATTTAAATGAAAAATATGTTATTGTCAATAAGCTTTCCAATGAGAAAATATACCAACTTGAAAAAATATCGCAATTTAATGAACTAAAAGATGACTTAATTTTCTTTGAAAGTCATACCATTTATTATTACAGGAAAAATAAAGAAATTGAGACGTTTAAAATAGAGAATCTGAATAATTATTCGAAACCATATTATGTAAATTTAATTTCAGATAACAAAGTAATCATTGGCTTACTAAAACCGCTAAAGGACAATTTAGATGACAGGTTATTAATTCTTTACCCTGATTTAAATTTATTAATTCAAGATATAGACGAGAAAGTAGTGTATCAGAATTAGTGATGGCGTAAAGACCAGCGACCTGAACAAAGGCATCACCGAAATCCTGTACAACCACCTGAACCTTCCGACCAATATTTATTTTGGAAATAACGGGAGCATCGAGTATTTTTACAATGCGGCAGGTCAGAAAGTAAAGAAAACGTGTAAGTCCCCCATTTTTCCGACAATTCAAAACTAAACAAATTACGCACTTCTTTTTAATTTAAATTCGATAGGTGAACAATCAGCTAAACTTGAATGGGGATGATGATTGTTGTAATCATC
>Ga0172382_10001953_pt1 | contig 35489 bp, 37 predicted proteins | sample Leawel138RmetaG_FD_122245 | JGI IMG/M metagenome (GOLD analysis project Ga0172382, IMG submission 122245) | Leachate microbial communities from a municipal landfill in Southern Ontario, Canada - Leachate well 138R metaG | ecosystem: Engineered > Solid waste > Landfill > Unclassified | place...
GGCGGCGGCGGGCTGGGCGGGCAGCGGGCCGAGGTCCCACGGCGCGGGGCGCGTGGGCTTGTCGGGCAGCGGCAGGGCGCAGCCGGCCAAGGCCAGGAAAAATGCAACAAAAACGGCTCTGGCGCTTGTGTGGAAAGCGATGGAAGCTATCTTTTTCATAAATTGTCGGGTGTTCAGGATGCGCGCTCACTGCGCCGGAGCGCTCTGGGGCACGGGGGCCACGAAGCCCGGCTCGCCGGGGCCGGGCGCGATGGTGCCGCTGCCGTACAGCAGCACCTGCGGGTTGTCGCCCAGGGTGTTGGCGATGCGGTCGAGCCGGCGGATGGTGCGGCTGGCGTCTTCGGTCAGGTTCTGGATGCGCGGCAACGTGGTGGTGGCGATGGTGCTGGCGCCTTCGTCCACGCGCTCCAGCAGGCCGCCGGGGCCGATCAGCGTGGCGGTGCCGGTGCGCAGCGGGCGGATTTCATTCACATAACGGTGAGCAAAATTCCACACCCGACGCAGGAAGCGGTAGGCTCCTTCGACGCCGGAGTCCGACCATTCGAGCTGCTGGTCGGGCGGTGCGGCGAAGATGATGAAGAAGCGTGCGGTGTCGGCACCATACTGATCGACCAGGGCTTGAGGGTCCACGCCGTTGTTCTTCGACTTGGACATCTTCTCGGTGCCACCGATGACCACCGGCTGACCGTCGGCAGCGAGTTTGGCGGCCACGATGCGCCCCTTGTCGTCGCGCTCGACCTGCACGTCGGCCGGGTTGATCCACTGCTTCTTGCCGCCTTCGAGCTCGCGGTAATAGGTTTCGGCCACCACCATGCCCTGGGTGAGCAGATTGGTGAAGGGTTCGGAAACCTCCACCAGTCCGCAGTCGCGCATTGCACGGGTGAAGAAGCGCGAGTACAGCAGATGCAGGATGGCGTGCTCGATGCCTCCGATGTACTGATCGACCGGTGCCCAGTAGTTCACCCGCTCATCGACCATGGCCGTGCCGTTGTCGGCGCAGGCATAGCGCAGGAAATACCAGGACGATTCGACGAAGGTGTCCATCGTGTCGGTTTCACGTCGTGCCGGCTTGCCGCATTTCGGGCAGGTGCACTGATAGAACTCGGGCATTCTCGCCAGCGGCGAGCCCTGGCCGGTGAGTTCCACGTTCTCGGGCAGCACCACCGGCAGTTGTTCATCCGGCACCGGCACGTCGCCGCAGTCGTCGCAGTGAATCATCGGGATCGGGCAACCCCAGTAGCGCTGGCGCGAGATGCCCCAGTCGCGCAGGCGGTACTGTACCCGCCGGCTGCCCAGTCCCTTGGCTTCCAGGTCGCTGGCGATGGCGTCGACTGCCTGCTGGAAGTCCAGCCCGTCGTATTTTCCGGAATTCACCAGCGTGCCATGTTCGGCGTAGCCGTCCTGCCAGGGCGCGGTGACGTTCTGCCACGCATCGGTGGTCGGGCGCACCACCATGCGGATGGGCAGTTGATATTTGCCGGCAAATGCAAAGTCGCGCTCGTCGTGTGCGGGAACCGCCATGACGGCCCCTTCGCCGTACCCCATCAGGACGTAGTTGGCCACCCAGACCGGCAACTGCTCGCCGCTGAGCGGGTGGATGACCTGCAGGCCGGTGGGCATGCCCTTCTTTTCCAGCGTGGCCAGGTCGGCTTCGGCCACGCCACCGCGCTTGCATTCCTCGATGAAGGCGGCCAGGTCAGGGTTGGTGCGCGCGGCCAGTTCGGCCAGCGGGTGTTCGGCGGCAACGGCCACATAGGTGGCGCCCATCAGCGTGTCGGCACGGGTGGTGAAGACCTTCAGCACGCCGGGCGTACCGATGCTGGCTGCGTCATACGGGAAGTGCACTTCCACGCCTTCGGAGCGGCCGATCCAGTTCTTCTGCATCAGCTTGACCTGTTCGGGCCAGCCGGGAAGATCGTCCAGCGCAGCGAGCAGCTCGTCGGCGTAGGCGGTGATTTTCATGTAGTACATGGGGATTTCGCGCTTTTCCACCAGCGCGCCGGAGCGCCAGCCGCGCCCGTCGATGACCTGCTCGTTGGCGAGCACGGTCTCATCCACCGGATCCCAGTTCACCGTACCGAGCTTCTTGTAGATCAGTCCCTTTTCGTACAGGCGGGTAAACAGCCATTGCTCCCAGCGGTAGTACTCGGGCGTGCACGTGGCCAGTTCGCGCGACCAGTCGATGGCAAAGCCGAGCCGCTTGAGCTGGCCTTTCATGTAGTCGATGTTGGCGTACGTCCATTGGGCAGGGGGGACATTGTTCTGGATGGCGGCGTTTTCCGCCGGCATGCCAAACGCATCCCAGCCCATGGGCTGCAGCACGTTGTAGCCGCGCATGCGGTTGTAGCGGGTGAGCACGTCGCCGATGGTGTAGTTGCGCACATGGCCCATGTGCAGCTTGCCCGACGGGTAGGGGAACATGCTCAGGCAATAGTATTTGGGCTTGTCCGTATCGTCGGAAGCGCGGAAGGCCCCGCTGTGCTCCCAGTGTGTCTGGGCGGCAGACTCGATTTCGGCGGGCGTGTATTTGTCCTGCATGGCGGTGCTCGGTGTCTTGAAGCGGTTGAGGTAAGCGCCCGATTATAGCCGCAAAACCCCTTGCAGCCCGCAGGCGCGGCGTGTGCGGACAGGCATGCCGGTGGGCAAGGGCGCGGTTGGGGCGGTAGTGCGGACAAAAAAACACCCGGTTTTGAGGCCGGGTGTAAATCTCCAGTTAATGGAGAGGGAGGGAGATCGTAAAGCGTTACCCGGTGATCGGGTGTTCAGGCGGCCCAGCGGGAGTGCAGCGCGTCCTGTTGTCCCCGGTACCAGTTGGCGGAAGCGCACATCATGGTTTCCAGGGCGTTGAGCGACACGGTGACCAGACGGCTCTGGCTGCGGATCAGCGGGGTGACGCTGGGCGCACAGAAGCTGGCACGTTCTTCTTCCAGCAGTTCGCGGAAGATGTTCATGGTTTCGCCCCAGTATTCGGCATTGCCCACCCAACCGGTGGTCTCGGTGGCCTGTCTGACGGCCTTGCGCCACAGGCTGGCGGCTCGTTTTTCGGATACGCCGGCCTTGCGTGCGTACCAGGGCAGCAGTTTGGGTGTTCTCATGGCAGTTTCTCCTGTCGGCCCGGCCGGGTTCGCGAGAGCGACGGGCCTTGTGGGTCCGTTCAGGCGGGCTCGTATTGCGACGCAGCAGTTGCGCCAGATGTTTCAATGTTACTGTGTTTTCGAGTAAAAGTCCGGAGTTGAGTTCCGTTCCGCAGATATTTTTTTGCGGTGCACCAATACAATAATCCAGGCGCCCAATTTGGGCAAGCCGGTTGTTGCAATCCTGCAACGTGGTTGTAATCGGCGCATGCAGTCGAGTGACCGACCAGGGCAGGGAGAGGGGCGACGGGGGCGGGGCGACGGGGCGGGGTGAAAAGCGTTCCGGACCGGGTCCGGTCCGGAACGTGGGGGGCGTGTGCCTGGCTGTGTGTGCGAGAGGTGTCAGCGCACCAGTTGGGAGAGTTGGCCCGCGTGGTAACGGGCCGCGATTTTCTCCAGGCTCACGGGCTTGATGCGGCTGGCCATGCCGGCGCAACCAAAGGCTTCGAAACGGGCCTTGCACACGAATTTGGCGGCTTCGCGGGCGGGCTTGTTGAATTCGCGCGGGTCGAACTTCGAGTGGTTTTCAACCAGGAATTTGCGCACTGCTCCGGTCATGGCCAGACGGATGTCGGTGTCGATGTTGATCTTGCGCACGCCGTACTTGATGCCCTGCACGATTTCCTCAACCGGCACGCCATAGGTTTCCTTCATGTCGCCGCCGTAGGTGCGGATGATCTCGAGCAACTCCTGCGGCACGCTGCTGGAGCCGTGCATCACCAGATGCGTGTTGGGGATGCGCGAATGAATCGCTTTGATGCGGTCGATGGCCAGGATGTCGCCGGTGGGCTTGCGGCTGAATTTGTAGGCGCCGTGGCTGGTGCCAATGGCGATGGCCAGGGCGTCACAGTCGGTCTGGCGGACGAAGTCGGCGGCCTGGTCGGGGTCGGTGAGCAGTTGCGAGTGATCGAGCGTGCCTTCAGCCCCGATCCCGTCTTCCTCTCCGGCCTGACCGGTTTCGAGCGAACCGAGGCAGCCGAGTTCGGCCTCGACGGTGACGCCGATGGCGTGCGAGAACTTCACCACCTCACGGGTGACTTCGACGTTGTAGTCGTAGGACGAAGGCGTTTTGCCGTCTTCGAGCAGCGAGCCGTCCATCATCACGCTGGTGAAGCCGGAGCGGATTGCGGCCATGCACACGGCAGGGGACTGGCCGTGGTCCTGATGCATCACCACCGGGATGTGCGGATAGGCTTCCACTGCGGCATCGATGAGGTGGCGCAGGAAAGCCTCGCCGGCATATTTTCGGGCGCCGGCCGAGGCCTGCATGATCACCGGGCTGTCGCATTCGTGGGCCGCTTCCATGATGGCCTGAACCTGTTCGAGGTTGTTCACGTTGAAGGCGGGCAGACCGTAGCTGTGTTCAGCGGCGTGGTCGAGCAACTGGCGCATTGAAACAAGGGGCATTGCACTGTCTCCGTGGGGCCGACGTGGTCGGCAGGTAATGGCTGATGGTGAAGAGTGGCGCGTATTTTAACGTTCATCGGCGCGCTTGTGCCGGAAGCCGTGCTTGCCGGTGTGTTGCATGACACATGTGCGGCATGCACGGCTTCCGGCATGCTTGATCACGCAAGTGGCTTGCAGTTTCGGTTGTTTGACCATTATCCTGTTCGGGTTTTTTGAGAAACGGGGAAGGTCCATGGGGTTGAATGAACTGGCCATGCTGGCAATTGCCGGCGCAGGCATTGGTGTGGGCTGGAAAGTGTTTCAGGGAGGCGGGCGCTCCGGAGGCGCTCAGCGTTCCCGGGGCAGACGCGGTGCCCGGGAGGCGAACGATTTTCATGCGGTGGAAATACGCTGCAGGGGCGAGGCCTGCGAGGTTGCACTGGGGTTGCGGGGCAAGCGCTTTCTGGCCTCGGAGGCCCCGCCGCTGCCGTTGCCAGGTTGCAATTCGGCGCACTGCGAATGCGTGTATCGCCACCATGAAGACCGCCGGGAGGGGGATCGTCGCCACGCCTGGATGAATGCGGCGTACATGCCCGATGAGTTGAAGTTCGAGCGTCGCTATACCCGTCGGGGGCGGCGTCACACCGACCGTCGCCCGGGAGGGCGGACATAGCACGCGCGAGGTGCGGTGCCCCCTGAGGACAGGCTGCCCTGCCTCCAGGGGGTCAGGGGGGGCTGCAGGAGATCAGCCCCGCGCGCGTTCCTGCAGCACGGCGATGGCTGGCAGGGTCTTGCCTTCCAGGAACTCAAGGAAGGCCCCTCCGCCAGTGGAGATGTAGCCGACATCCTGAGCGATGTTGAACTTCGCAATCGCTGCCAGGGTGTCGCCCCCGCCTGCGATCGTGAAGGCGTCGGAGTGGGCGATGGCCGAGGCCATCATCTTGGTGCCCCCTGCAAACTGATCATATTCGAACACGCCGACCGGACCGTTCCAGACGATGGTGCCGGCATGGGCGATGATCTCGGTGAGGCGTGCCGAGGTTTTCGGGCCAACGTCCAGAATGCGGTCATGCGGGCCGACATCCTCGACCGGAATGCGGTTTGCGCGGGCCAGGGCCGACACCTCGTCGGCCACCACGACATCGACCGGCAGCGGCACTTCGGCGCCACGCGCCTTCATCAGGTCGATGATGGCCTGTGCTTCCTTCACCAGTTCGGGTTCGGCCAGCGATTCGCCAATCCGCTTGCCCGAAGCAAGCAGAAAGGTGTTGGCAATGCCGCCACCGACGATCAGCTGGTCCACCTTTTCGGCCAGGGTCTTCAGAATGGTGAGCTTGGTGGACACCTTGGCGCCACCGACAATGGCCACCAGTGGGCGGGCCGGGTGTTCGGTGGCCTTGGTCAGGGCATCGATCTCTGCGCCCATGAGCATGCCGGCGCAGGCCACCGGGGCGAAGCGGGCCATGCCGTGGGTGGTGGCTTCGGCGCGGTGGGCGGTGCCGAAGGCGTCATTCACATAAATGTCGCACAGGGCGGCCATCTTCTTTGCGAGTTCTTCGTTGTCCTTTTTCTCGCCCTTGTTGCAGCGGCAGTTTTCCAGCAGCACCACTTGGCCGGGTTCGACGGTGAAGCCGCCGTCCACCCAGTCGCTGATCAGTTTCACCGGTTTGTTGAGCAGTTGGCCCATGCGCACGGCCACTGGCGCCAGGGTGTCGTCCGGGCCCACCGTGCCTTCGGTGGGACGGCCCAGATGTGAGGTCACCATCACGGCCGCACCCTTTTCCAGGCAGTACTGGATGGAGGGGATGGAGGCACGGATGCGGGTGTCCTCAACGATGTTGCCGGCTTCGTCCTGCGGCACGTTCAGGTCGGCACGGATGAAAACGCGCTTGCCGCTGACATCGAGATCGGAGAGTTTGATGACGTTCATGGCTGTACTCGGATACGTGAAGAATGGATGAAGAAGAGTGTTGCAGGAGTGCGTGCTTGATGCATGGGCGGTCCGGCCGGCGGTGGCGCCTACCGGATGGCGGTTTCGGGCTGCCGTGACCAGCGTGCCTGCCAGTGGTGCAGGACATCGACCATGCGGCTGGCAAAGCCCCATTCGTTGTCGAACCAGATCAGCAGGTTGGCCAGGTGCGGGCCACTCACCCGGGTCTGGCTGCCGTCGATGATGGCCGAATGGGGGTCGTGGTTGAAGTCGATCGAGGCGTGGGTGTCCTCGGAGTAGGCCACCAGACCCTTGAAGGGGCCGTCGGCAGCTTCGGCGAGCACCCGGTTGAGCGCGTGACGATCGACTTCACGCCGCAGGTTCAGCACCAGGTCGATGGCCGACACGTTCAGGGTGGGGACGCGGATCGCCTTCGCCTCGACCCGTCCGGCCAGTTGCGGCAGCAACCGCTCCACGCCACGCGCCAGTCCGGTGGAGACCGGGATGATGGACTGCATGGCCGAGCGGGTGCGGCGCAGGTCGGTGTGATGATAGCCGTCGATGAGCGGTTGATCGTTCATCACCGAGTGCAGGGTGGTGAGTACCACGTGGTCTACGCCGAAGGTCTGGTCGAGCAGGGAGAGCACCGGTACCGCCGCATTCGTGGTGCATGAGGCGTTCGACACGATGCGCTCGTCACCGCGCAGTTGTTGCTGGTTGATGCCGAACACCACGGTGGCGTCGACATCGCCTGCGCTGTTGCCCGGGTGGGACAGCAGCACGCGGGGGCAGCCGGCGTCGATGAAGCGCTGCAGGTCGCTGCGCCGACCGTAGCGGCCCGAGCATTCGACCAGCAGGTCGATGTCCATCGCCCGCCAGTCCACGGCCTCCGGCGTGGTGTGATGACTGACCCGGATGGCGTGATCGCCGATGTGCAACTGCCCGCCTGCAGGGTCCGCGCTGACCGGGGCCGGAAAGCGTCCGTGCGTGGAGTCGAAACGGGTCAGATAGGCGATGCTGTCCAGATCGGCCGGCTCGTTGATGGCTACCGGGCGGTACTGCGCACGAAACGGGGATTCGTGCAGCGCACGCAGGAAGCTGCGGCCGATGCGGCCGTAACCGTTGATGGCGATGCGCATCATTGAGGCTGGAACAAGGGCATGAAGTCTGGGGCGGGTATGGGCAGGTGGAGGCCCGCCGGGCCAGAAGACCCGGCGGGCGCAGGCGCTTGCCTCAGCGTGTCTCAGCCAGCACGCGGGCGGCGTCGAGCATGCGGCAGGAATAGCCCCACTCGTTGTCGTACCAGGCCAGCACCTTCACCAGATTGCCGTCCATGACCCGGGTCTGGGTGGCGTCGAACACCGAGGAGTGGCTGTCGTGGTTGAAGTCGCTGGACACCAGCGGGGCTTCGTTCACGGCCAGCACGCCCTTCATCGGACCATTCGCCGCAGCGTGCATCAGGGCGTTGATTTCGTCCTTGCTGGTGGCACGGCTGGCGGTGAAGGTGAGGTCGACCAGCGATACGTTCATGGTCGGCACGCGCAGTGCAAAACCGTCGAACTTGCCCTTGAGGGCCGGCAGCACGAGGCCGACGGCCTTTGCCGCACCGGTCTTGGTGGGGATGATGTTCTGTGCACCGGCGCGGGCGCGGCGCAGGTCCTTGTGGCGCACATCCACCAGCACCTGGTCGTTGGTGTAGGCGTGGATGGTGGTCATCAGGCCCTTTTCGATGCCGATGGCGTCCTGCAGCACCTTGGCCACCGGGGCCAGACAGTTGGTGGTGCACGAGGCGTTGGAGACCACGGTCATGGCCGGCGTCACGATGTCGTGGTTCACGCCATACACGATGGTGGCGTCGACGTCATCGCCGCCCGGTGCGGAAATGAGGATCTTCTTTGCGCCCTGGTCCAGATGCACCTGGGCCTTTGCCTTGCTGGTGAAGGCGCCCGTGCATTCGAGCAGCACATCCACGCCCAGTTCGCCCCAGTTGATGTCCAGCGGGTTCTTGGTGGAGAAGAAGGGGATGCGGTCGCCGCCCACGATCAGTGTGTTGTCGCCCTCGGTCGAAACATCGAAGCCGAAACGGCCGTGGGTGGTGTCGTACTTGGTGAGGTGGGCATTGGTGGTGATGTCACCCGAGGCGTTGATCGCCACGACCTCGAACTGCTCGCGCAGGCCGAGTTCGTAGATGGCGCGCAGCGTGCAGCGGCCGATGCGGCCATATCCGTTGATGGCGACTTTGATCGTCATGTGAAGCGTCTCCCTGATGAGTGCTTGATCGGAATGAATGAAATGGAATCAGTTATTAACCCGGCCCTTGAGCATGCTGTCTCCGTTCGCCCTGAGCTTGTCGAAGGGCGCTTGCCGGGACTGGGCTTCGACAGGCTCAGGGCGAACGGCGGCACGGCATTCAAGGGCTGTGTCAATCACGGGGCTGGGCCACCAGTGCGCGGGCGGCGGCGACCACGGCTTCGGTGGTGATGCCGAAGTGCTTGAACAGTTCGCCGGCCGGGGCGGACTCGCCGAAGTGATCCAGGCCGATGACCGCGCCACGACCATCGTCCACTGCGCCAACATACTTGCGCCAGCCGTCGGTGCAGCCCGCTTCCACGGCCACGCGCGGAATGCCGGCGGGCAATACGGAGGCCCGCCAGGCGGCGTCCTGACGGTCGAAAACGTTGGTCGAGGGCATGGACACCACACGTGCGGCGATGCCTTCGCTGGCGAGTTGTTCGCGGGCGGCCACCGCGAGGGCAATTTCGGAGCCGGTGGCGATGAGCACCACTTGTGCTACGCCGCCATTGCATTCGGCGGGTGCTTCGGCGAGGACGTAGCCCCCCCTGCGCACGGCGGCCAGCTGCTCGGCGTTGCGCGGCTGGAAAGGCAGGTTCTGGCGCGAGAACAGCAGCGCAGAAGGGCCGTCATGGCGTTCGATCGCGCAGGCCCAGGCGATGGCCGATTCCACCGTGTCGCACGGACGCCATACGTCCATGTTGGGCATCAGGCGCAGCGTGGCGGCTTGTTCGACCGGCTGGTGGGTGGGGCCATCCTCGCCCAGCCCGATGGAGTCGTGGGTGAACACGAAGATCTGCCGGACCTTCATCAGCGCGGCCATGCGCAGCGCGTTGCGCGCATATTCGCTGAACATCAGGAAGGTGGCGGTGTAGGGGATCAGGCCACCATGCAGGCTGACCCCGTTGGCAATCGCGGCCATGCCGAATTCGCGCACGCCGTAGTACACATAGTTGCCGCCGGAGTCGCGGCTCACTCCTTTTGAACCCGACCACAGGGTGAGGTTGGAGCCGGCGAGGTCGGCCGAGCCGCCCAGCAGTTCGGGCAGCTTCGGCGCGTAGGCTTCGATGCTGTTCTGGCTGGCCTTGCGGGTGGCGATGGTTTCGCCCTTCTGGTTCATCGCCTCGATCACCGAGGCGGCATGTGCGGCCCAGTCCGACGGCAGTTCGCCCGCCATGCGGCGCTCGAATTCGGCGGCCAGTTCGGGGAAGGCGGCGCGGTAGGCGGCAAAGCGGGTGTTCCAGGCGTTTTCTGCTGCGGTGCCGCTTTCACGGGCATTCCAGGCAGCGTAGACCTCGGGGGGAATTTCGAATGGAGGATGAGTCCAGCCGATGTGGGCGCGGGTTGCGGCAATCTCGGCGTCGCCCAGCGGGGCACCGTGCACATCGTGGCTGCCCTGCTTGTTGGGGCTGCCCGCCCCGATCACGGTCTTGCAGCAAATCAGCGTGGGCTGCGTGGTGTTGGCCTTGGCGTCACGGATGGCGGCGTCGATGGCAGCGGCGTCATGGCCCTGCACGTCGCGAATCACCTGCCAGCCATAGGCTTCGAAGCGCTTCGGCGTATCGTCGCTGAACCAGCCCTGCACATGACCGTCGATGGAAATGTCGTTGTCGTCATAGAAGGCGATCAGCTTGCCCAGCCCCCAGGTGCCGGCGAGCGAACAGGCTTCGTGGCTGATGCCTTCCATCAGGCAGCCATCGCCCAGGAACACCCAGGTGTGATGATCGACGATGGCATGGCCCGGGCGGTTGAAGCTGTCCGCGAGCAGTTTCTCGGCCAGCGCCATGCCCACTGCGTTGGTGATGCCCTGGCCGAGCGGGCCGGTGGTGGTTTCCACGCCCGGGGTGTAGCCGTACTCGGGGTGGCCCGGAGTTTTGCTGTGCAGCTGGCGGAAGCGCTTGATTTCCTCGATCGGCAGGTCGTAGCCGGTGAGGTGCAGCAGGGCATAGATCAGCATCGAGCCGTGACCGTTGGAGAGCACGAAGCGGTCGCGGTCGGCCCACTGCGGATTGGCCGGGTTGTGCTTGAGGTGGTGACGCCACAGTACTTCGGCGATTTCGGCCATGCCCAGGGGCGCGCCCGGATGTCCCGACTTGGCTTGCTGAACCGCGTCCATGGCAAGCGCGCGGATGGCGCCGGTCAGCGGATTGAATACGGGTGGGGTGACGTTGCGGGTGTGTGACATGGCTTGAGGGTGTGACGACATGTGTGAAACGCGGATTATCGCCGAAAACCCCGCCCGGCTGCTAGGCGGTGCGCATTGCAGGCCGGACTTGCGGGCTCACACGAGGCGACGACGTTGCTCCATGAGGCGCCAGATGAGCGGGGTGAGGATGAGCTGCATCGCGAGATCGAGCTTGCTGCCCGGAATCACGATGGTGTTGGCGCGGCTCATGAAGGCGTCGTGAATCATGTTGAGCAGGTAGGGAAAATCGATGCCACGCGGATCCTTGAAGCGGATCACCACCATCGATTCGCCCAGCGTGGGCACGTCGCGCGCGATGAAGGGATTGGACGTGTCGACGATCGGGACGCGCTGGAAGTTGATGTGGGTGCGGGCGAACTGCGGCACGATGTAGTGCACATAGTCGTGCATGCGTCGCAGGATGGTGTCCTGCACGGCCTCGGCGGAGTAGCCACGCACGCGGGTGTCGCGATGCAGCTTCTGGATCCATTCCAGGTTGATGATCGGGGCCACGCCGATGAGCAGGTCCACATGCCGGGCCACGTCGATGGCGTCGGTCACCACCGCTCCATGCAGACCTTCGTAGAACAGGCAGTCGGTACCCACCGGCAGGTCTTCCCACTCGGTGAAGGTGCCCATTGGCAGGTTCCAGCGCACCGACTGCTCCTCGTTGTGGATGTAGCTGCGCTTGCGTCCGACGGCCGATTCGCCGTAGCCACGGAACAGGGCTTCGAGCTCTTCGAGCAGGTTCGCTTCCGGGCCGAAATGGCTGATGCCGCGCTCGCCACGGCTTTCCGCCTCTTCGATGAGCTGCTTCATCTCGGCGCGGGTGTAGCGGTGCAGGCTGTCGCCCTCGACGACGGCGGCGTTCACCCCTTCGCGGTGAAAAATGGCCTCGAAGGTGTGCTTGACCGTGGTGGTGCCGGCACCGGACGAGCCGGTGACGGCGATGATCGGGTGTTTGGCCGACATGATCGGGGAATCTCCGGAGGGTTCAGTCCCAGGTGCGGGTGGAAAATAACCGCCGGGCGGCCATCACCAGCACGTGCACCTCTTCCGAGCTCAGTTCGGGGTAGTGCTCCCGCAAGGTGCGGTAGGCCAGATGGTCCAGCCCGGCGTGCGTGCCCCAGCTGTTCTCCGGCGCGAAAAAGGGTTCGATGATGTCCAGGGCATCATCGAAGATTTCACGCACATGGAGATATTGGCGCCGCTCGGCTCCGTCGTACGAGGTATGGTCTGTCATGAATGTCCTCGGCGATGTCGTGTAGTCGTTGTCGTGATGTTCTGTCCGCGCCCGGCGCAGCCTCCCGCTCGCGGTCACACGATGGGGCGAGTCGGGCGCTGGGTGTTCCTGGCTGTTTCTGTCAATGGGGGACAGCGTGGCGTCGTCCGGTTGCACTGCACGCGGGGTTCAGCGATGGCGCTCCAGCCAGTCCTTCCATTCTGCGAACAGTTTCGCACTGGAGGCGGCGATGAAGCCACGCTTGTGGGCCGGGCCTGCCATCAGTGGGCCGCCATCGAGCGCCATGGCATGGCCGCCCGCTTCGGCCAGGATCAGCTGGCCTGCAGCATGATCCCAAAGTTTCTGTCCGCCGTGCAGATACACATCCAGCCGGCCTGCAGCGACGAAACACCATTCCAGCGCGCTTGAGCCAAAATTGCGCTGGGAATAATACGGCGGATGTGCGGCCAACCGGTTGCCGAGTTGCAGCGCGATGCGCTTGAAGTCTACTCCGGCGACCGCCTCCTTCAGGTGTGCGGCCGGCTGGCGCAGGGGGAGGGCGGAGCCGTTCAGGAAGGCGCCGGCTTCACGCGCGGCGTAGAACGACTCGTCGGTGACCGGGTTATACACCACGCCCAGGCGGGGCTCGTGATCGACCAGATAGGCAATCGAGACGGCGAAGAAGGGGATGCCGCTGGCAAAGTTGGTGGTGCCGTCTATCGGGTCGATGCACCACAGGCCGCGCAGCCCCTCATCCCACGATTGCTGTTGTTCCGCATCGCTCATTTCCTCGCCGAGCACCGGGCCGGGCAGCAGGCGCGGCAGTTCCTCGCTGAAACGGCGCTGCGACTCCATGTCGGCCTCGGTAAACAGCGAACCGTCGGCCTTGTGGTTGCGCGCGGTCTTGAGGTAGCGCGGCAGGATGACTTCGCGCGCGATGTCGCGAACCAGGGATTCCAGGGCGCGGGCACGGGACAGGCGATGACTGGCTGTGGGCATGGCTGACTCCGGCTGGCCGCAAGACTGGCCGGAACTCCGGCAGTGAATGTTTTCGCGGCAGGTGCATGTTTCCCTATAATACCATGATGATTTCGCGATTCTTTTTCCCCGAAACCGTGCCGCATGGAGGCACGCTGGAGCTGCCCGAGGCGCTTGCGCACCATGCCGTACGGGTGTTGCGCCTGCGCGTGGGCGAGCCATTGGTCCTGTTCGACGGGCAGGGCGGCGAGGCCCACGCGGTGCTTGTCGAGGCCGGAAAGCGCTGTACCGTGGAGGTGTCGGCATGGCATGCGCTCGAGCGCGAGTCGCCGGTGTCCATCGTACTGGTGCAGGCGCTGGCCAGCGCCGACAAGATGGACTGGATCGTGCGCAAGGCGGTGGAGCTGGGGGTGAGTGCGATCCAGCCGGTGCAGGCGGCACGCTCGGTGCTGCGTCTGTCCGGCGAGCGCATGTACAAGCGGGTGGCGCACTGGCAGCAGATCGTGGTGTCGGCCTGTGAGCAGTCCGGACGCAATCGCGTGCCGGCGGTGGCGCCGGTACTGGCGTTGCCGGATTATCTGCGCCAGTCGGACGGCGTGCAGCGGCTGATCTGCATGCCGGAGGCGGGCCGCAGGCTGAGCACGCTCGAACGCCCGGAGGGCACGTTGCATGTGTTAATCGGCCCTGAAGGGGGTTGGACGGAAGAAGAAATGGCGGCATGTGTGGCGGCGGGGGCGAGCGGCATCGGGCTCGGGCCACGGGTGTTGCGCACCGAAACCGCCGGGCTTGCGGTGCTGGCTGCAGCCCAGGCGCTATGGGGAGATTTTTGATGTTCGAATCGGTGGAAATCGGTCACAAGACCTCCAAGTCGGACTACGACGAGGCCGAGCCCTTGCTGCGCACGCAGTTGCTGGACATGCAGTACGAGCTGCTGGTGGATCGGCCGTTTTCGGTGGTGGTGCTGATCAACGGGGTGGATGGGGCCGGCAAGGGCGAGACGGTGAATCTGCTCAACGAGTGGATGGACCCGCGTCATATCGAAGCCTGGGCGTTCGATGCCCCCACCTCTGAGGAGCTGGAGCGCCCCTACATGTGGCGTTTCTGGCGTGCCCTGCCACCCAAGGGCAAGATCGGGGTGTTGTTCGGCAACTGGTATACCCAGCCGATCCGTGACCGGGTGGCCAAGGTGATCAAGACGTCCGATTTCGATCAACGCCTGGACGACATCACTCGCTTCGAGTCGATGCTGGTGCGCGAAGGGGTGTTGCTGATCAAGCTGTGGTTTCACCTCTCGAAGGACGGGCAGAAGGCCAGGCTCAAGTCGCTGGAAGAGGATCCGCGTACCCGCTGGCGGGTCACCGATCGCGACTGGCGGTACTTCAAGCAGTATGACCGCTTCAAGCTCTATGCCGAACACATGATTCGCCGCACCAGCACAGGGGAGGCCCCGTGGCAGCTGGTCGATGGCACCTGTCCGCGTTACCGTTCGCTGTTTGTCGGCAGGGTGCTGCTCGATGCGATGCAGCGCAAGCTCGAGGCCGTGCGCAACAACTGGTCGAACCGCCAGACCGCGCCTCCGCTGCCAATGCCGATCGACGGCCAGAATGTGCTCAATTCCCTGTTGCTCGAGCAACCGCTGGCAAAGAAGGAGTACAAGGAGTTGCTCGAAGAGTTGCAGGGGCGGCTGGCCTTGCTGAGTCGCGACAAGGCCTTCAAGGACCGGGCGCTGGTGCTGGTGTTCGAAGGACACGATGCGGCGGGCAAAGGCGGGGCCATCCGCCGGGTGACGGCCGCGCTCGATGCGCGGATGTACCGCATCGTGCCGATCGGGGCGCCGACCGACGAGGAGCTGGCACAGCCCTATCTGTGGCGCTTCTGGCGGCAGTTGCCGCGCCGGGGCAAGGTGGTCATCTTCGATCGCTCCTGGTATGGCCGGGTGCTGGTGGAGCGGGTGGAGGGCTTCTGCAGCGAAGCCGACTGGATGCGTGCCTATGCCGAGATCAACGACTTCGAGGACGAACTGATCGACGCGGGCGGGGTGGTGCTGAAGTTCTGGCTGTCGATCAGCGAGGAGGAGCAACTGGACCGCTTCAAGGAGCGCGAGGCGCAGCCGCACAAGCGTTTCAAGATCACCGAGGAGGATTGGCGCAACCGCGAGAAGTGGGATGTCTACGAGCGCGCGGTGTGCGATATGATCGACCGCACCAGCACCGAGCGTTCGCCCTGGACGCTGGTGGAGGCGAACAACAAGTATTTTGCGCGCATCAAGGTGCTGCGCACGATTTGCGAACGGCTGGAGGCGGCTCTTGGGCGTTAGTGCGCACCGGAACGGCCTTGCGTGCCGGCTTGAAGGGGTGATGGCTTGAGCGGTGAAATCCGTAATTTGCATCCGGCAACCGAACCGGTCGACAACACCAGTCAGTTCGTGGCCTGGGTGCGTGCAGCGGCCCCCTACATCCATGCGTTTCGCGGCCGGACCTTCGTGATTGGTTTCGGTGGCGAAGTCGCGGGTGGGGCGCGTGCGCAGAGTCTGGCGTATGACTGCAACCTGCTGGCTGCGCTGGGCATTCGGCTGGTGCTGGTGCATGGGGCACGGCCGCAGATCGAGGCGGAAATGGCGCGGCGTGGCCTGCAGCCCCGATACCACCATGGCCTGCGCGTCACGGACGCGGCGGCGCTGGAATGCGTGAAATCGGCCATGGCCGTGACCCGCTTCGAACTGGAGGCCCTGTTGTCGCAGGGGCTACCGAACACGCCAATGGCCGGCAGCTACATGCGGGTGACCGGGGGCAACTTCATCACCGCGCGGCCGGTCGGGGTGGTCGATGGGGTGGACTATCAGTACACCGGTGCGGTGCGCAGGATCATTGCCGACGAAATCAATGCCGATCTCGATCAGCAGAATGTGGTGCTGATCACGCCGCTGGGGGTGTCGCCCGCAGGCGAGATCTTCAACCTCAGCATGGAAGACGTGGCTGAGACCGTGGCCGTGGCGCTGAAGGCGGAGAAGCTGATTTATCTGTGCGATGCACCCGGGCTGCTCGATGCGGACGGTCGCCTGATCGACTCGGTGACCGCCGATGAGGCCCAGCGCATGCTGCAGGAGGGGGAAGGGCTCACCGAAGACCTGGACCTCTACCTGCCCCGGGCGATCAGTGCGGTGCGCAGGGGGGTGGCGCGCGCGCACCTCATCGACCGCGATCTCGACGGGGGGCTGCTGCTGGAGTTCTTCACGCACTCGGGCGTTGGCACGATCGTGTCGCGCGACCCGCTGTTCAGGCTGCGCGAGGCTACCGTGGAGGATGTGGCGGCGCTGGTGGCCCTGATCACGCCGATGGAGGCGGATGGCACCCTGGTGCGTCGCGGTCGCGAGTTGCTGGAGCAGGAGATCGACCGCTTCACGCTGGTCGAACACGATGGTGTGCTGGTGGGGTGCGCCGCACTGTATCCGTTCAGTGAGGAGAATGCAGCCGAGCTGGCCTGTCTGGCGGTGACCCCCGAGTACCGCCGTGCCGGACTGGGCGACCAGTTGCTCAGGCGCATGGAGCGGCGCGCCCGTTCGCTGCGGCTGGAACGCCTGTTCGTGCTCACCACCCGCACTGCGCACTGGTTCCGGGAGCGTGGCTTTGTCGAGGCCGATCCGGATGCCCTGCCGCGACAAAAGCGCGAACTGTACAACTATCAGCGTCGCTCGAAGGTTTTTGTCAAAACCCTGTAGCGACCTGCCGGCACAAAGTCACGGATAATGCCGGTTCGTGAAAGCGCCCTGCGGGACAGGGCGCACGGGATCAACAACAGAGCAAGGACAGCAACAATGGCGAGAATGGTGAACTGCATCAAGCTTGGACGAGAGGCTGAAGGGCTGGACATGCAGCCGGTGCCCGGTGCGCTGGGCAAGCGGATTTTCGACAATGTGTCGAAGGAGGCGTGGCAGCAGTGGGTGAAATATCAGACCATGCTGATCAACGAGAACCGTCTGAACCTGATGGATGCGCGTGCACGCAAGTATCTGGCCGAGCAGATGGAGAAGCACTTCTTCGGTGACGGTGCGGATCAGGTTGGCGGCTATGTGCCGCCCGCGCAGTAAGCAGGGGCGCAGATCCCCGGCGCCCGGCGCTTGTGATCACAAGCGGCCGGTGCCGGGGAGGCGGATACGTCAGTCCTGGAGCGGGCTGGGCTGGGTGTCCTGCTCGATTTCCTCAATGGTTTTGTGGCGCACGTCGCGCCCATTCACCATGAAGACCACCGATTCTGCAATGTTGGTGGCATGGTCTCCGATCCGCTCGATGGCCTTTGCAATGAACAGCACATCCAGCGAACGGGTGATCAGGCGCGGGTCTTCCATCATGAAGGTGGCGAGCTGGCGCAGAATGCCCTTGAACAGGGCGTCCACTTCCTTGTCGCGGCGCATGATGTTGGGCACATCGGCCAACTCGTGGCGGGCAAAGGCATCCATGGCATGGTTGAGCATGTCGATGACCATGTTGGCCACGTAGCGCAGCTCGATCTTGGGCACGAAGCGTGACTCCGACTCCACGATCGGCCGGGCTGCCTTGGCAATCTTCTTCGCCTCGTCGCCGACCCGTTCGAGGTCGGTGATCATCTGCATCACCGTCATCACCAGACGCAGGTCGCTGGCATGCGGAGCGTGGCGGGCGATCAGCTGGATGCAGGCCTCGTCCAGCCGGACCTCTTCCCGGTTGATCGCCTTGTCCTGAACAATCACCTTCTCGATCAGGGTTGCATCGTTCCTGTCCAGCCCGTCGAACGCATCGATGATCTGCTGGCGAACCTGTTCGGCCATGAGCAGGACACCCTGCTGGATATGGTCGAGTTCATCGTCGAACGCGGTAAAGGTGTGCTTGTTCATTTTGATCATCTTGTTCAGTTCCGGTGCCGCAAGGCTAGCAGTGAAAGGTGACGTTTTTGTTGCAGTCCGGTTGCAGGCGGAGCCTGCCTGTCATGCACGCACGATGCGTTGCACCCCCTCCGGGCTGGCCAGCAGCAGCAGGTCGGCGCCACGGCGGGCAAACAGGCCGTTGGTGACCACGCCCACGATCTGATTGAGCTCGTTTTCCAGCGTTTCCGGGTCGGTGATGCGCAAGCCATGCACATCCAGGATGCAGTTGCCGTTGTCGGTGACGAAGCCCTCGCGCAGCACTGGCTTGCCGCCGATGGCAAGCAGGGCGCGCTCCACCTGCGCACGTGCCATGGGAATCACCTCGATCGGCAGGGGGAAACGGCCGAGCACGTCCACCTGCTTGCTGGCATCGCAGATGCAGATGAAGCGGTCGGCGACGGCGGCGACGATCTTCTCTCGGGTCAGGGCGCCGCCACCGCCCTTGATCATCGACAGGTCGGGATCGATCTCGTCGGCACCGTCTACATAGACCGGGAGATAGGTGACCTCATTGAGTTCGAGCAGCGGAATGTCGTATTCGGCCAGTCGCCGGGAGCTGGCTTCGGAGCTGGAGACTGCGCCGGCAATCCGGTCACGGATGCTGGCCAGGCCGTCGATGAAGTGGTTTACCGTGGAACCGGTGCCGACCCCGACGATGCTGCCTTCCTCGACATATTCGAGTGCGGCCAGTGCTGCGGCTTTCTTCAGTTCATCCTGATTCATGAGGTGTGAGCGTCCTGTGTGACTGGGTTGCAGGAAAAAGGTAGGGGCTTGTCCGGAGGGTCAGAAAAGGCCTTCGAATGGCTGGATCATCACCGTGTCGCCGGACTGCACATCGGCTTGTTCTTCCGGCAGCACGATCAGGCAGTTCGCGTCCGACATCGATTTGAGGATGCCCGAACCCTGGGCACCCGTGGCGCTGACCGTCATGCCGTCGGCCGAAGGGGTGAAGATGCCCCGCAGAAACTCCCGGCGTCCCGGGCGTTTGCGGATCGGGCTGGTGCAGCGGGCCGGGAAGCGCGCGGCGGGCGGCAGTGGATCGACCCCCGACAGGGTGAGCAGGGCATCCTTCACGAACTGGTAAAAGGTCACCATGACGGCAACCGGATTGCCGGGCAGGCCGAACACCCAGGCCTCGCCGATGCGGCCAAAGGCCATGGGGCGACCAGGCTTGATGTCGAGCCGCCAGAAGGCGATTTCGCCCAAGCGGCTCATCATCTCGCGAATGAAGTCGGCTTCTCCGACTGACACACCGCCACTGGTGATGATCACGTCCGCGTTGCGGCTGGCGTCGAGAAAGGCTTGCTCCAGTGTCTCGGGGCGATCCTCAATGACCCCCATGTCGATCAGTTCGCAGCCAAGCAGGCGCAGGCTGCCATGCAGCGTATACCGGTTGCTGTCGTAAATCTGCCCGGGGCCCAGTGGCTTGCCGATCGATGCGATTTCGTCACCGGTGGAAAAGAAGGCTACGCGCAGTCGGCGGCGAACCCGCACCGAGGGGATGCCCAAAGAGGCAATCAACCCCAATTCGGCCGGGCCGCAGCGCTTGCCGGCTGCTACCGCGACACCGCCCAGGCACAGATCCTCTCCCGCTCGCCTGAGGTGTTGTCCGGCCTGTTGGCCGTGGGGAATCCAGACTTGGTCGGCACTGCTGCGTGTGGCTTCCTGCACCACGATGGTGTCGGCCCCCTGAGGAATCTCCGCGCCGGTCATGATGCGCACGGCCTGACCCGGGCCAACGATGCCGGAGAAGGGGCGACCGGCAAAGGCGTGGCCGACCACGCGCAGGCAGGTTTCATCCTGTCCGGCAAGGTCGGCGTGGCGTACCGCATAGCCGTCCATCGCCGAGTTGTCATGCGCCGGTACATTGCAGGGGGCGATCACATCCGTTGCCAGTACCCGGCCCAGTGCGGCATGCACGGTGACCTCTTCCCAGCCGTCCAGCGGGCGGATGCGCCCGAAAATGGCCTGTCGGGCGGCATCCACGCCCAGGCGGGTGGCGCTCAGAGGCGGGGCAGTCGGGGTGGCAGCAGTCATGATGGATGGCCTCCAGTGATCGTGCGGGGGTCGGTTGGGACGCAGGTAGCGCTCCTCGGATTATCCCTCATCCCGGCGCACAGGTGGCCGTAGAGCCGATGCGATGTCATGGGCATTCTGCCGGCCTTGCGGCGGTGTGAACGAAAAAAGGGGCTTCAAGCCCCTTTTTGAAATACTGCCGGCATGAGAACCGATCAGCGCAGGCCGGCGGCGTAGTCGGCGACTGCGCGCATCTCGGCGTCGGTCATCTTGAGCGCGATCATGCGCATCATCTCGCTGGGGTCGTTGTTGCGACCGCCATCGCGGAACATCTGCAGCTGGCTCACCGTGTACTGGGCAAACTGGCCGGAAATGCGCGGATACTGCGCAGGCATTCCGGCGCCATTGGGGCCGTGGCAGGCCGCACAGGCCGGAACGCCCTTGTCGGCAATGCCGCCGCGCCAGATGTTTTGACCCAGTTCGATGGTTTCCAGGTTGCCGGCAGTTTCAGGCTGGAGTGCCTGGCTTGCATAGTAGGCGGCCAGCGCCTTCATGTCCTCATCCGCAAGGCCGGCGACCATTGCGTTCATCACCGCGTTCTCGCGAACCGGGGGATTGCCGTCCCACGACTTGAATTCGCGCAACTGCTTGTAGAGGTATTCGGGAATCTGCCCTGCAATCTTGGGGTTTTCCGGCAGGGCGCTGTTGCCGTCAGTGCCATGGCAAGCTACGCAGATCGATTCTGCGATGGGCTTGGCCCTGGCGATGTCGGCCTGGTCTTGGGCCTGAAGGCTGCCTGCAACCAGCAGCAGCGAGAGCAGCAGGGAACGCTTTGTCATAGTGTCCTCAGAAAGCCGTGAGCGGTTGTCTCAAACTTGGTATTCTATCTCAACAACCTGCATTTGCGCGATGCAAACAGGGGTTTTCCACCCTGTCTTTCCAAAACTCCTCCAGATTGTCTCCATGCCCATTTTCCGCAACGCACAATTCGAAATATCCATTGCCAAGACATCCGGCCTGCCGCCGCCGGTCGGGGCGGAAGTGGCGTTTGCCGGACGCTCCAATGCGGGCAAGTCCAGTGCCATCAATACGCTGGCCGGGCATACACGCCTGGCATTCGTTTCAAAGACGCCGGGGCGTACCCAGTTGATCAACTTCTTTCGGCTCAACTGCGGTGCGGCGCTGGTCGATTTGCCCGGTTATGGTTATGCGAAAGTGCCCGAGTCGGTGCGCCGCCAGTGGCAGGGGTTGCTGGAGCGTTACCTGACCGAGCGCGAGAACCTGATCGGGCTGGTACTGATCATGGATTCACGCCATCCACTGAAGCAACTCGACCTGGACATGATCGGCTGGTTTGCGCCTTCGGGGCGCCCCATTCATATCCTGCTCACCAAGTCTGACAAGCTCTCGCGCAATCAGGCGAGTGCAGCGCTGGCGCTGGTGCGGCGGGAGTTGGCGCATCTGGGCCAGCAGGTCACGGTGCAGCTGTTTTCCAGCCTGAACAAGCAGGGCGTGGAAGAAACCGAACGGGTGGTGGGGCAGTGGCTGGCGCAGGACCGGGTAGCCGAGACAGACAGGGTCGGGGTGTAAGGCACACCGGCACGACCGGCAGCACGCCACAAAAAAAGAAACCCCGGGCCAAAGGGGAAAAAGCCCGGGGTCAGACGCCAGTGAAGGCACCCGCTCAGGGAGGGAAAGCGGGGGATGGTGCGTGCCATCCGTTAACTCGGACGAGGCGGCAGCACTTTGGTTCCCGCCAGCGTGCCCTGACAATACTTTCTTACGAATTGCCGATGTGCGATTTGCTGTAGACACGACGAGAGGATTTGCAATGCGAGCCAGTGGCCTTTTTCCTTCCACCCGAATGCGACGCATGAGAAGGGATGCGTTTTCCAGGCGCTTGATGTGTGAGCACCGTCTGAGCGCGGACGATCTGATTTATCCGGTGTTCGTGCTCGAAGGCGAGGGCAGGGTGGAGGCGGTTCCGTCCATGCCTGGGGTGGAGCGCATGTCGCTGGACCGCCTGCTGCCGGTTGCCGAAGAGGCGCTGAAGCTGGGCATTCCGGCGCTGGCCCTGTTCCCGGTGATCGATCCGGCCGGCAAAACCCCCGGGGCCGAGGAGGCATGGAATCCGGAGGGTCTGGTGCCGCGCGTGGTGCAGGGCCTGAAGGCTCGCTTTCCCGAGCTGGGGGTGATCACCGATGTGGCGCTCGACCCTTATACCAGCCATGGGCAGGATGGCCTGATCGATGCCGACGATCCGTCGGCCTACGTCCTGAACGATGAAACGCTCGAAGCGCTGGCAAAGCAGGCGCTGTGTCATGCCCAGGCAGGCGCGGACGTGGTGGCGCCTTCCGACATGATGGATGGTCGTGTTGCCCGGATTCGGGCCGAGCTCGACGGGCAGGGCCTGATCCATACCCGTATCTTGGCCTACTCGGCAAAGTATGCCTCCAGCTTCTATGGCCCGTTCCGCGATGCAGTGGGTTCGGCGGGCAATCTGGGCAAGGGCAACAAGCACACCTATCAGATGGACCCGGCCAATTCGGATGAGGCCGTGCGCGAGGTGGCGCTCGACATTGCCGAGGGGGCGGACATGTTCATGGTGAAGCCGGGCATGCCTTACCTGGACATCGTGCGCCGTGTGAAGCAGGAGCTGCAAGTGCCCACCTATGTGTATCAGGTGAGTGGCGAGTATGCGATGCTGCGGGCTGCCATTGCCAACGGCTGGCTGAATGGCGAGGCCTGCATCATGGAGTCCCTGCTGGCCTTCAAGCGGGCTGGGGCCGATGGCATCCTGACTTATTTTGCGCTGGAGGCCGCGCGCAGCCTGCGCGAGCAGACGGCATAAGCATCCCGTCGCAGAGGCCGGTTGGTCAGCGTTGCAGCAACCGGCCTGCCGCCCGGCGCAGGTCCAGGATCGAGCGGACACGCAGGTCCACATAGGCGGGGTGGCGATGTCCGCCGCCCACCAGCACGGTGCGCATGCCGAGCTTTTTCGCCGTGCGCAGGTTGTCGGGTGAGTCCTCCACCAGAACGCAGTGACGCGGATTGATGCGCTGTTCGTGCAACAGGTGCCGGTAGGCCCGGATGCCGGGCTTGGGGTGATAGCGCATCTGTTCGACCCCGTAAATGTCTGAAAAGGCGCGACGGATGCCCATCACGTCGACCACCGCTTCCACATAGCGCCGGGGGCCATTCGAGAACACGATCTTGCGTCCGGGCAGTTTGAGCAGCAGGCTGCGCAGTGCCCGGTCGAACACCATCATCTGGTGCAGGCGGTCGAAGCGGTGTGTTTCTTCCAGAAAGTGTTGCGGATCGGTGCCGTGGTGGCGTACCAGCCCGAGCAAGGTGGCGCCGTACCGCTGCCAGTAGTGCTTGCGCAGTGCGTTGGCCTCGTCGCGGGTGAGTGCGAGATGCTGTTCCAGATAGCGCGTCATCGACTGGTTGATGTGCGGGAAGATGTGCGCACTGGCGTTGTGCAGGGTGTTGTCCAGATCGAACAGCCAGATCGTGCTGCGAGCCTGGAGCTGGAGAGGGGGCGGCATGATGTCGACGGTCGGGGTCAGGGGCGACGGGGTGTGAACTTCACGATTGCCCGACCGTCCTCCAGAGTTCGGGGAACGGGCTTCCAGGCGTGGCCCTGGATCACTTCGAAGCTGATCATCAGGCGCCCATCGGGGTGCGCGGTGCGCAACTGCTCCAGTTGTGCCCGTGCAGCCTGCCATTCGGCACGTCCGCCCAGATCGCGCGGGCGCTGACGGGCTGCATTGCGGGCGCCCGCCAGACGCAGGTCCTGGAACAGGGTGTCGACATCCGGATAGCTGAGCTGGATGATTTCCATGTCCATCACCGGGTCTGAAAATCCCGCTTTCACCAGCGCGTCGCCTATGTCGTGCATGTCGATGAAGCGATGCACGCGGGTGCCGCGTCGCTCGGGGAGGGCTGCGCGCAACTCTTTCAGGGTGTCCGGTCCGAGGGTGGAGAACATGAGCAGGCCATCGACAGCCAGGCAGCGATGGAGGTCCTGAAAGGCGGGAAAGGGGTCGTTCAGCCACTGCAGGCTGAGGTTGGACCACACCAGGTCGAAGCTGCCTGCAGCAAACGGCAAGCGGTCCAGCGCAGCGCACACCTGTACGGGTTGAGTGCGCCCGCGCGCTCGATCAAACAGCCGGCTGAGCACTGGCTTGCGTTTGGCCGCATGCTGCAGTGCCGGCAGTGCAAAATCGATCCCGTGCAGGCCTGTGCCGGGGAAGCGCTGGGCCAGCAATTGCAGGTCGCGGCCGCTGCCACAGCCCAGGTCCAGAATGCTTGAAGGTGTATGCCGTATGTAGTCGAAGCGCTCGGCCATGCGGCGTGCAATTTCGTCGGCCAGATGCGCGCTCTGGTCAAGCGTTGCTGCCGCACCTGCAAAGCGCCGCTGCAGCAGTCGGGTGTCGAGTTCGAAGGCTGGGGCATTGGCCCGGGCGAGGTCCGAAGAGGGTAGGGGGGAGTCCGGTCGGGTGGCGGGCGGCATGGGTGTGTGAGTGGGGGGCGCGGGGGACGGGGTCCCCGGATACATCGGAAAATGATGGATAATGCAGGGGCCGCAAGGCTCGGCTCGGCGCGGCGACCCCCGAACGAACAACGCCCGCTATGGTGGGACAAGGGAAGAAGGCTTGTCAAACTCCGCAACCGTCCTGAATCAACTGCGCAGCGTGCTGCGCCACGCCGTCGATGTGCTCGCTCCACAAGACTGTTTTGCCTGCGGGGCGTCCAGTGGGGGCGAGGCGCTGTGTCCGGGCTGTGCTGCCGAACTGCCCATTCCCGGGCCGGCCTGCCCGCAGTGCGCGGCACCTGTTGCGCAGGGCGAGTTGTGCGGCCACTGCCTGTCGGCCCCGCCGGCCTTCGACGCCACGTTTGCCGCATTCGAGTACGCCTTTCCGGTGGATCGCATGGTGCAGGCGCTGAAGTATCAATACCGCCTGTCGATGGCCCCGTTCTTTGCCGGGGCGCTGTTGCGCAGTACATTGCCTCTGGACAATGCCATCCTGCTGCCAATGCCGCTGCATGTGCAGCGCCTGCGCGAACGGGGTTTCAACCAGGCCGTGGAGATTGCGCGCCCGCTGGCGCGGGCCTGGAGGCTGCCGATGGAGCTGACGGCCGTGCAGCGCATGCGCAATGTCCCTCCGCAGGCCGGGCTGGCCTGGGGGGAGCGGTTGTCCAACATGCGCAATGTGTTCAGTGCGCGCAGCCCGCTCACCGGGCTGAACGTGATTGTGGTCGATGATGTGATGACCACTGGCGCTTCGCTTCAGGCTCTGGCCGCCGAGCTCAAGCGCGCGGGGGCGGCACGGGTGATGAATCTTGTCGTGGCGCGCACGCCACCTCGGGGGTGAGATGTTCAACGTTGTTTTCTATCAACCCGAAATACCGCCGAATACCGGCAATGCGATTCGCCTCGCCGCGAATACCGGCATCCGCCTGCATCTGATCGAACCGCTCGGCTTTGACCTGAGCGACCGTCAGCTGGCGCGGGCCGGGTTGGACTACCATGATCTGGCCAGCGTGACGGTGCATGCGCACTGGGAGGCGTGCCGTGAAAGCCTGTCTGCCGAGCGCTGGTTTGCCTTCTCGACCCGTGGGCAGCAACGTTACGATGCAGTGCGCTACCGGCCGGGTGACACCTTCCTGTTCGGTCCGGAAACACGTGGCCTGCCGGCGGAGTTGTTGCAGACGCTGGCGCCGGAGCAGGTGCTGCGCCTGCCGATGCGCCCGTCGAACCGCAGCCTGAATCTGGCCAACACCACTGCGGTGGTGGTGTATGAGGCATGGCGACAGCTGGACTTTGCCGGCGGGGCGTGAGCGACACCGGCCGGTGAGGGGCTCACTCCTGCTTGGGGTCGCGTGACAGCAGGCGCTCCACCGCGTCGCGCGGGGCCAGGGTGTTGGAGTGCAGCAAGGCGTTCACCGCTTCGCAGATTGGCATTTCCACCCCATGCTGCCGGGCCAGCGCAACGGTTGCGCGGGCCGTGGGCACGCCTTCGGCGACATGACCCAGTTCCTGCAAAATGGCATCCAGACGCAGCCCCTTCGCCAGGGCCAGGCCCACACGCCGGTTGCGTGACAGGTCGCCGGTGCAGGACAGGATCAGGTCGCCCATGCCACTCAGCCCCATGAGCGTTTCCCGGCGCCCTCCCAGGGCTTCGGCAAGGCGTGCGATTTCGGCAAGCCCGCGCGTGATCAGCGCAGCGCGTGCGTTCAGGCCAAAACCCATGCCGTCGGAAACGCCGGCTGCGATGGCGATGATGTTTTTCAGACCGCCACCCAGTTCCGCGCCAATCACATCGTCATTGGCATACATGCGCAGCCTGGGCTGGTGCAGCACCTGCACCCAGTGCGCGGCAAAGGCCAGATCGCGCGCCGCCAGGGTAATGGCCGTGGGTTGGCCGGCCCCCACTTCGGCTGCAAAGCTCGGCCCGGTGAGCGCTCCGCAGGGGGCGGTGTCGCCGGCTTCCTCGGCGACGATCTCATGGGGAAGTTTGCCGCTGTCTGCTTCCAGACCCTTGCAGGCCCACAGCAGCGGTGTGTGTGGCTGGATGGCGTGCAGGCGGCGAACCGTGTCGCGCAGTGCAGCCAGTGGAGTGACGATCAGGTGCAGGTCCGCGCCGCGTGCGGTCTGCTCGAAATCGCTTTCGATCCGCAGCGTGTCGGGCAGGGCGATGCCGGGCAGGTAGCGTTCGTTGCGACGGCTGCCCTGCAGGGCGAGCAGATGTGCGGGGTTGTGGCCCCACAGCACCACTTCGTGGACAGGGCTGAAGGCTACCGCCAGGGCGGTGCCCCAGGCACCCGCGCCAAAAACGGCAATCCGGGCGTGGGCCGGCAGGGTGTCAGGGGCGGTGTTCATCGGCTTACAACCCCCATGCCTCGGTGACCCTCAGGTAACCGGTGCTGCCGTCGCCATGCGCAACCTGAACCCAGCCGTTCGCGGGCGTGCCGCGCACTTCCAGCACGGTGTTGCGCACCGCTTCGAAGGCGGCGGGTGCGGCGCTGTCCGGCTGCTGGCGCACGGTGGCACGGTCGGCCGATACCATCACGGTGCGCCGGCTGCTCAGCGTGCCGGCCTGCATCCAGGTGATGGCGCCGGCTGAGTCCCGCACCCTGATCCACTCCCCGGACACCACGACCACTTCAACCGGGGTGCCGGGCTGGACGATGAACAGCCGCTTGCCCTGCTCGGACGGGGTTTCGTACATGATCGCCGCTTCTTTGACCGAACGAAACTCGATCGCCTGGGCTGCTGCATGCAGGGTGTGCAGCGTGCCAGCCAGGAGGCACAAAGCAGGGAGAAGGGTGCGCATGGGACTTGGCTTACTGGATCGTGATTTCGCTGCCGCCAGCCTGTTCGGTGGCGCTCTGCTGTTGTTGCTTCTGGGCCTGGTACAGGGCCTCGAAGTTTACCGGGGCGAGGATCACCGGCTGGAAGCCCGCGCGGGTGACGGCGTCGGACACGGCTTCGCGTGCGTACGGGAAGAGGATGTTCGGGCAGCCGATCATCAGCACCGGCTCAAGTTCGCCTTCAGGAATGTTGCGGATCTGGAAGATGCCGGATTGTGCGATCTCGACCATGAACAGGGTGCGCTCGTCGGGCAGCTTGGCGGTGACGGTGATGGTCAGGGTGACGTCGAAAATGCCATCGTCAACTTTGTTGCCTTCGGTGCGCAGTTGCACATTGATCTGGGGATTGTCGCGTTCCAGGAAGATTTTCGGTGCGTTCGGGACTTCGAGCGACAGATCCTTGACGTAAAGTTTCTCGATGCTGAAGACGGGCTGGGTGTTCTCGGTCATATGAATGCCTGATGTGTTTTCGATGGATGGATGAGGAATCGTTGTCGCGCATGTTGCGCTCCGCAGCGATCATACGCCAGCCGGCCGCAGCCTGCGAGCGGTACGCCCGTGCGCGGCGGGTCAGTCCTGTTGAGAGGGAGCAGCGAGCAGCGGGTCGAGCTGGCCGTCATGTTCCAGTGCGAACAGGTCGTCACAGCCGCCCACATGTCGCTCGCCGATGAAAATCTGGGGCACCGTGCGACGACCGGTGATTTCCATCATCTCGCTGCGCCGGGGGGGATCGAGGTCCACACGGATGATTTCCAGATCGGTCACGCCCTTGTGCTTGAGCAACTGTTCGGCGCGAATGCAGAAAGGGCAGGTGCCAGTGGCGTACATGCGCACATGGACGGTCATTTTCCCTTCCTCTTGCGGCTGATTGGCTGGCCGGCCTTTTCCCATTCGTAGACGCCGCCACGCAGGTTGTACAGCTTTTCAAAACCGGCCTTGCGCAAGGTGTTCAGCGCGGTGTTGGAGCGGGCGCCGCTGGCACAGTACAGGATGATCGGCCTGGCCTTCAGCTTCTCAAGCTCTCCGCTGCGTCGCTCGAGGTCGGCCAGCGGGATGTTGCGGGCATTGGGCAGGTGGCCCTGCTCGAATTCACCCTGGGCGCGCACGTCGATGAGGGTGGCGTCCTCGCGGTTGATCAGCAAGGTTGCCTGCACGGCGGACAACTGCGAGGTGTCGCCGCGAGCGCGAATCATGTCGATGAGCAGCCAGGTGCCGCTTGCGGCAGCAAGGGCAGCCCAGTGCCAGTTTTGCTGGAGGAAATCCACTGCTTGAAACTCCAATGATGAATGGGGTTGGGGACAGGCGTCCGGCCGGCCTGTCAGCGGGCCGCGTCGCCCGGGCCGATGCCGCAGAACATCTCGCGCATCAGCACGATGAGCTGCAGCGTACGCTGGTCGCCGACCCGGTAGTACACCCGGTTGGCGTCCTTGCGGGTCTGCAGCACGCCCTTGTCGCGAAGAATCGCCAGATGCTGGGAGATGTTGCTCTGGGAGGTGCCGACGGCATCGACAATGTCCTGAACGCACACTTCGCTGGCGCCGAGTACGCACAGGATCTTGAGTCGGAGCGGATGCGCGATCGCCTTGAGCGCACGCGCCGCAGTCTCAATGTGCTCGTTCTTGTCGATCAGGTCGAGTATCGCGTCGTTATCCACGTGTTTGACTGGCCGGTGAATGAAGTTAAGTGGAGTAGTATAAAATATTTAGGCTTTGTTCAGCGTGCGTTTCATGGTCCGGCAGAACCTGTTGCGCACGCCCACCCGGTGCCGGGGGCGGCCTGTCGCCCGGCACGCTCAAAACGAACCGCAAACGGAATTCTTTCAGCATATGTACAAAATTGTTTTGCTGCGCCATGGTGAATCGACCTGGAACAAGGACAATCGTTTCACTGGCTGGACCGATGTCGACCTGACCGAAAAGGGTGTGGAAGAGGCGCGTCGCGCCGGCCAGTTGCTCAAGGAGCAGGGGTTTGCCTTCGATCTCGCCTTCACCTCGGTGCTCAAGCGCGCCAACAAGACGCTCAACATCGTGCTTGAGGAACTCGATGCGCTGTGGTTGCCGGTGGAGCATTCCTGGCGTCTGAACGAACGCCATTACGGTGCGCTGCAGGGGCTCAACAAGGCTGAGACGGCTGCCAAGTATGGTGATGACCAGGTGCTGGTGTGGCGCCGTTCGTACGATACGCCGCCGCCGCCGCTGGAAGAGGGCGATGAGCGCATCACCAGCAGCGACCCGCGCTATGCCAGCCTGCCGGCGCAGCTGTTTCCGCGCACCGAATGCCTGAAGGACACCGTGGCCCGTTTTGTGCCCTACTGGGAAACCGTCATCGTGCCGCAAATCCTGTCCGGGCAGCGCATCCTGATTGCCGCGCACGGCAACAGCCTGCGTGCGCTGATCAAGTATCTGGACAACATCTCCGACGAGGCCATCGTCGGGCTGAACATTCCGACGGCCCAGCCTTTGGTGTATGAACTCGATGCCGGGCTCAAGCCTCTGCGCAGCTACTATCTGGCCGACGAAGAAACCATTCGCGCGGCCGAGGCCGCCGTCGCAGGTCAGGGCAAGGCCAAAGCCTGATTCGGCCGGGCACGCGCTCATGCCGGTATTCCGCGTCGGGCGGTGTGCGTCTGCTGCAGGCCGTGCCGGTCGCAGCCCGGGTCTGCTCGTCCTGGCCGCCCTGCTGGTGCTGGGTTCAGGCCCGCTTCCGGCGGCCGATCCGCCGGACATGATGCGTGCCCGCTCCGACCTGGGTGACGTGCAGCGCAGGATACGCCTGCTTGAGCAGGCGATTGCCGAAAACGAGGCCACGCACTCCGAGGCCGAGCGTGAGCGCGCACGCACCGAGCGCGCAGTGACTGCAGCCCGCCGCACATTGCACGACACGGCCGCCGCGCTGAAGGAGGCCGAGGGGGCGTTGCAGGAGGCTGAAACGGCCCATGCGCAGGTGGCGGCGCGCATCGAGCAGCGCCAGCAGGAACTGGCTGCCTGGACGACCCGCCAGTACATGGGCGGGGCCAGCGACATGGCGCCGTTTCTGGCCGCCCGCGACCCCAACCAGATCGCCCGCGACCTGCACTATCTCGAACACCTTGGACGTGCCCGGCTGGAGCTGATCGCCGCATTGCGCGCCGATCTCGATGAGCAGCGCCGGTTGGCCGAAACGATAGCCGCTCGCCGTGACAGCCTGTCGGCCCTGCATGCAGAGCAGCAACAGCAGGCGAGTACGCTGGAACAGCGGCTGGCCGAGCGCGAGCAGGCACTGACCAGCCTGACGGTCGAACTGGGGCGGCAGCGTCAGGTGGTGAATGCCCTGCGGCAGGATGAGGAGCAGCTTGGCAAAGTGCTGGAGGTGCTTGCACGGCGCCAGGCGGAGCGTGAGGCAGCACGGCGGCGCGCCGAGGCCCAGCGTGCGGCTGAAGCGGCCGAGGCCGCCGAACGTGCCGCCGCCCGACCGCCGCAGGCAAGCGATGTCCCGCAACCGCAAGAGCGCCCCCGGGCGGTTCGTGCTACGCCCGATGTGCGCCCTGCCGCGCAAGCGCCGCAGGGCGTGAGCCCAACGCCGGCCGGAATGAGCTTTGCGCAGCTGCAGGGGCGCATGCGCTTGCCGGTGCCCGGCGAACTTGTGGCCCGTTTTGGCGCTCGAAGGGCAGAGGGTGGCACGCCGTGGCGCGGTGTCTTCATTCGTGCGCGGAACGGCGAGGATGTGCTCTCGGTGGCCCCGGGCGAGGTGGTGTTTTCGGACTGGCTGCGTGGTTACGGAAACCTGATCATCATCGATCACGGCAGTGAGTATCTGACGATTTACGGCTACAACGATGCGCTGTACCGCAATGTCGGTGAGCGCATCGAAGCCGGTGTGCCGATTGCCGGTGTGGGTGCCAGCGGCAGCATGCAGGAATCGGGTTTATACTTCGAAGTCCGGCACAAGGGACAGCCGGTCGATCCGCTCAAGTGGGTGCGACCAAGATAGTCCGGGCGTTGCAACGTACCGGACGGCTTTGAGAATTCTGGAGTAGTCATGCGCAACAAGCTTCAAAAAATGGGTCTGGTCATGACCGGCATGGTCGCCGGGGTGCTGATCAGTCTGAATTTTTCGGCCAGTGCCGATCGGGCGGAGCTTGCGCCGCTGCCGGTCGAGGAGTTGCGCGCGTTTGCCGACGTGTTCAATGCGATCAAGCAGGGCTATGTCGAGCCGGTGGAAGATCGCAAGCTGATCAATCATGCGATCAGCGGCATGCTGAGCGGCCTCGATCCGCACTCGGCCTATCTCGATGCGGAGGCCTTCAAGGAGTTGCAGGAAGGCACCCAGGGCGAGTTTGGCGGGTTGGGCATCGAGGTGGGCATGGAGGATGGCTTCGTCAAGGTGGTGTCGCCCATCGAGGATACCCCGGCCTTCCGTGCCGGCATTCAGGCGGGCGACCTGATCGTGAAGCTCGACGACACGCCAGTGAAGGGCATGACCCTGAGCGATGCGGTGAAGATGATGCGCGGCAAGCCCAATACCAGCATCACCCTCACCATCATGCGCAAGAGCGAGCCGGCGCCGGTGGTGGTGAAGATCACTCGCGAGATCATCAAGGTACAGAGCGTGCGCTCCAAGGTGCTTGAGCCGGGCTACGCCTATATCCGGGTCGCCCAGTTCCAGGAGAACACGGCTGCGTCGGTGGTCGAGCATCTCAACCGGGTGGCCGCAGAGGGCAACCTGAATGGTTTGGTGCTGGATTTGCGCAACGACCCGGGCGGGCTGCTGCATGGCGCGATCGGTGTCGCGGCAGCCTTCCTGCCGGCCGAGACGCTGGTGGTGTCCACCGACGGACGTACGCCGGATGCGCGCCGTGAATACCGTGTCACCCCCGAGGACTACATGCGCGGCCGTGGGCGGGACTTCATCCGCAGCCTGCCGCCGTTTGCGCGTGACATCCCGATGGTGGTGCTGGTCAATGGCGGTTCCGCTTCGGCCAGCGAGATCGTGGCAGGCGCGCTGCAGGATCACAAGCGCGCCACCGTGGTGGGGACCCAGACCTTTGGCAAGGGTTCGGTGCAGACGATCCTGCCGATCAACAACAACTCGGCGATCAAGCTCACCACTGCCCGCTATTACACGCCGTCAGGGCGTTCCATCCAGGCAACCGGAATTGCGCCCGACATCGTGATCGAGGAGTCCGAGAACGGTTCGTCGAAACGCGTGCGCGAAGCCGATTTGTTGGGTCATCTCGACAATGGCAGGGCCGATGAAGCCGACCAGAAGGCTGGTGGCACGGAAGAGGCTGGGGAGGACGGTGAAGCCGAAGCCGTACGCTTCGAGATGGGCGGGGAGGACGACTACCAGCTTCAGCAGGCGGTCAAGCTTCTCAAGGGCGAGCAGATCGCCCAGAATGCTGAAGAAGAAGCCGCAAAGAACTGACACGATCAAGCGGGGGAGGCCCTGACCATGCGTCGCGAAACAGCTTACAAGCTGGCAGGCAGGAACCATGAGCATCCGGTGGTGGGGGCGGGTCTTGAAAAGGAAAGGGAAATCCGTTTCGGGGCCTTTCCGCCCGAGCAGTGCGCCCAGGCGCTCGAATCGCTGCGCCAACTGAAGGGGGTGCAGGTCAGGGCATCGGACCGACCCAGGACGCTGGTGGTGCATTATTCGGTGCTGGAGTATTCGCTTGAGGCGCTTGAGGATGCCCTGCGCGACGCGGGTTTTCATCTGGACAACACGCTGTACTCCAAGCTTGTGCGGGCGCTGGTGTATTTCTGTGAGGAAACCCAGCGCCATAACCTGCTCTCGCCGGAGCGTCTGATCAAGAAATCGAACGAGGTCTACATCAAGGTGTATGACCAGCATCCGCACGGCGACCATGATGAAACTCCGCCCGAATGGCGCGACTACAAATGACCTCAGGCGGATGTCCGGATGAACGATGAGCAACTGCTGCGCTACAGCCGCCATATCCTGCTGCCGGAAATCGGCGTGGAAGGTCAGGACCGCCTGCTGCGTGCCCGCGTACTGGTGATCGGTGCCGGGGGGCTGGGCTCGCCGGCCTCCATGTATCTGGCGGCCGCTGGGGTTGGGACGGTGGTGCTGTGCGATGACGATACGGTGGACCTGACCAATCTTCAGCGCCAGATCCTGCATACTGCCGAGAGTGTGGGGCGACCCAAGGTGGTTTCGGGGCGTGAGACCCTGCTCAGGCTCAACCCCGGGATTCGCGTCGAAACCGTTGCGGGCCGCCTGGCGGGCGACCTGCTCGACGAGCAGGTGGCACAGGCCGATGTGGTGCTCGACTGCTCGGACAACTTTCCCACACGTCACGCGATCAACCGCGCCTGCGTGAAGTATCGCAAACCCTTGGTGTCGGGGGCCGCCATTCGCTTCGATGGCCAGGTGTCGGTATTCGACCTGCGCGAACCGAGCAGCGCCTGCTACCACTGTCTGTTTCCGGAAGGGCTGGACGTGGAGGAGGTACGCTGTGCGGTGATGGGTGTGTTTGCGCCGCTCACCGGACTGATCGGCACCACCCAGGCGGCCGAGGCGCTGAAGCTGATCGTGGGGTGTGGTACCTCGCTGGACGGGCGTCTGCTGCTGCTCGACGGGCTTGGCATGGAGTGGCGCAGCATCTCGCTGTCTGCTGACCCGGGGTGCCCGGTGTGTGCTGGCCGGGAGTGCGACGACTAAGGGGCCGGTTGGCTCAGGTGTTGCGCAAGCGTGCAATCATCCGGACATCGTCCCCGACCATGCGCACATCGTGCAGCTTCAGGCGTGTGGCATCGTCAAGGTGGCTCAGAGCATTCAGGTTGGTGATGCCGATCGCATGATCCCCGACAAGCATCGGCGCAAGGTACAGCAGCAACTCATCGACCAGCCCTTCGCGCATCAGTGAACCATTCAGTTTGAAGCCGGCTTCCACATGCAGTTCATTGCAGCCGCGCTGGCCCAGTTCCAGCAGCAGTGTGGCCAGATCCACCTTGCCGGCAGGGTTGGGCAGCACGATCACTTCGGCACCCAGTTCGGCCAGCCGAGCCTGCTTGTCCGGGTTCGAGACCGCCGTGGCGATCAGGCAGGGGCCGTTGCGCAGCAGGCGCGCATCGAGTGGCACCTCCAGCCTGGCGTCCACCAGTACATGCCAGGGCTGGCGAACGCAGGGCACGTCACGTACGGTCAGCTGCGGATCGTCGCTCAGTACCGTGCCGATGCCGGTGAGGATGGCGCAAGCCCGTGCGCGCCAGCGATGGCCATCGGCCCGGGCCGCAGTGCCGGTAATCCACTGGCTGACGCCATTGTCGAGCGCCGTGCGCCCGTCCAGCGTGGCGGCGGCCTTCAGTCGCACCCAGGGCCGGCCCCGGGTCATGCGTGAAAAGAAGCCAATGTTCAGTTCATGCGCCTGATCGGCGAGCAGCCCGGTTTCGGTGCGAATGCCATGGCTGTGCAGGCGCTCGCTTCCCCGGCCGGCCACCAGCGGGTTGGGGTCGCGCGTGGCGCTCACCACCCGCGCCACGCCGGCCGCAATCAGCGCATCGGCACAGGGGGGGGTTCGTCCATGATGGGCACACGGCTCCAGGGTGACAAACACGCTCGATCCCCGGGCCGCTTCGCCGGCCTGGGCCAATGCGGCGATTTCGGCATGGGCGCTGCCTGCGCGCTGGTGCCAGCCTTCGCCGACGATGCGTCCGTCGGCAGACACAATGACACAGCCAACGCGCGGGTTGGGCGTGGTGGTTTCCAGGCCATGTTCGGCCAGGCGGAGGGCGCGGCTCATCGCCGCATGGTCGGCAGCGTCAAAGCTCATGACGAATGCTCGGAGGTCGCAGCCGGCGCAGCCGGGTCCTTGCGCGGGCGACCGCGCCGGGGGCGGGGTTGCACCTCGCGGATGACTTCGGAAAACTCATCCACATCGGCGAAATTGCGATACACCGAGGCGAAGCGGATATAGGCAACCTTGTCGAGCTGCTTGAGTTCCTCCATCACCAGTTCGCCCAGATGCTGGCTGGACACTTCCTGCTCGCCCTGTGAGCGCAACCGGGCCTCGATGCGGTCGATGGCCTGCTCTACGTCCTCGACCTTCACCGGTCGCTTGCGCAGGGCCA
>Ga0172382_10001954_pt1 | contig 35486 bp, 32 predicted proteins | sample Leawel138RmetaG_FD_122245 | JGI IMG/M metagenome (GOLD analysis project Ga0172382, IMG submission 122245) | Leachate microbial communities from a municipal landfill in Southern Ontario, Canada - Leachate well 138R metaG | ecosystem: Engineered > Solid waste > Landfill > Unclassified | place...
GTCGGACGCAAGACCGCCAACGTGGTCCTCAACACCGTTTTCCGCCAACCCGTCATGGCGGTAGACACCCATATCTTCCGTGTATCCAACCGTACCGGCCTCGCCCCCGGCAAGGACGTGCTGGAAGTCGAGCATGCGCTGATGAAGCGCATCCCCAAAAACTACCTGCTTGATGCACACCACTGGCTGATCCTGCACGGACGCTATACCTGCACCGCACGCAAGCCCGCCTGCGAAGCCTGCATCGTGCGGGATCTTTGTCAGTTCCGCGACAAGACGGCCTGACCCGGCCGCGCCCCTCCCCTACTCAGAGAGCGCCATGTTCAATCCTTCACGCGATCAGGTTCGCACTTTCTTTATCGACGCCTGGCGCAAGCACACGGGACGCGAAGTGCTGACCCCGCTCGAGACCATTGCAGCGGACATCCTGCAGAACCACCCCGAATACCATGCGCTGGTCGAGGATCCGGATGTCGTCGATCGCGATTTCGCGCCGGAAGACGGCCAGGTCAATCCCTTCCTGCACCTGTCGCTCCACCTTGCAATCGAGGAGCAACTCTCGATCGATCAGCCCCCCGGATTGCGCGCGGCCTTCGACGCGGCCTGTACGCAACGCGGCAATCGGCACGACGCGCTTCACGACGTCCTCGAATGCCTCGGCGAGACCATCTTCAACGCCCAGCGCAACAACATGCCTCCAGACGGAGTGGCCTACCTCACTTGCGTGCGCCGGCGGGCAGGCCTTATCTGAGACCGCACCCGTACCGGCTTCTCCGCAGCGCTAGCGCTTGAACACCAACCCCTTCTGGCTCGCAAACCAGGCGGCAAGGTCAGCGAGATCCTGTTTTTCGAGGTTCTCAACCTGAGCAGCCATGATCGGGTTCTTGCGTTGCCCATGCTTGTAGTCGAGCAAGGCACGGAACAGGTAATCCTCGTGCTGCCCGGCAATACGCGGAAACTCAGGCGTCAGACTGTTGCCGTCCGCCCCGTGGCAGGCCGCGCATACCGTCGACTTTTCCTTGCCCTTCAGTGGATCGGCAGCGTGCACGAGGCCGCCGGAAAACACACCAAACAACAGGATCGCCCCCAGGCAACGTTGCATTTGAGCGCTCATTGCGCACCTCCGTAATAGGCTGCCAGGTCTGCCATATCCTGCTCCGACAGCGAACCAGCGATTCCCTGCATGCTCGGATGGCTGCGCTCTCCCGCCTTGTAGGCCTGAAGTGCGCGCACAAGGTACGCCGGGTGCTGCCCGCCCAGTTTGGGGACCGAGTAGACCTCAGGGAAGCTCGTCCTGTATCCCGGAATGCCGTGGCAACCAATGCAGGCCGAAGTGTTCGCTTTTCCCGCTTCGGCGTTCCCCTCCGCTGCCTGTACTCCGATGCTCAATGCTGCCATCATGGCAGCCAGAAGCAAATGTCGTCCCTGCATGGTGTCTCCTCTGTGTTGGAAGCAGGCTGATCCGCACTATTCTGATTGCTCGTGGCCCCTTGTCCACGGCAACCATGGGTCTGTTTTTATGTCATGCGTGATTCATCGGGAACCCTAGCCCTATAATCGTAAAAAATTAATCAGAGGATTCCCGGATGTCCCAACTTCGCTTCGAGGGCAGCGAGCAGTATGTAACAACGCACGACCTCATGCTTGCGGTCAACGCGTCCATTCGCCTGCAGCGCCCGCTTCTGATCAAGGGCGAGCCCGGAACCGGCAAAACGATGCTGGCCGAAGAGGTGGCGACGGCACTCGGCCTTCCCTTGCTGCAGTGGCACATCAAGTCCACGACCAAGGCACAGCAAGGCCTCTACGAGTACGACGCGGTATCACGCCTGCGTGATTCCCAACTCGGAGACGATCGCGTCAAGGACATCGCAAACTACATCGTGAAAGGCGTGCTGTGGCAGGCTTTCGAGGCCGAAAGCCCCACTGTCGTGCTCATCGACGAAGTCGACAAGGCCGACATCGAGTTTCCGAACGACCTCCTGCGTGAGCTCGACCGCATGGAGTTCCACGTTTACGAGACGCGAAAAACGGTTCGTGCCCGTCACCGCCCCATCGTTTTCATTACATCGAACAACGAAAAGGAACTGCCCGATGCCTTTCTGCGTCGGTGCTTCTTTCATTACATCCGCTTTCCCGACCGCGACACCATGCAGCGGATCGTGGACGTGCATTTCCCCGGTATCCGCAAGGCCCTGCTGACCGAAGCAATGGAGGTTTTCTTCGGCTTGCGCGACGTACCTGGCCTGAAGAAAAAACCGTCGACGTCCGAGCTCATCGACTGGCTCAAGTTGCTCGTCGCCGAGGACATCCCGCCCGAAGCCCTGCGCTCACAGGACAACAGGACCATCGTCCCGCCGCTTGCAGGCGCACTCCTCAAGAACGAACAGGACATGCACCTTTTCGAACGCCTCGTCCATATGGCCCGACAGAACCGTTGAGACCGTAACCATGTTCAAGACACTTCTCGGCTGGCTCTTCGGCCGCCGCTCGCCGCCCCCCGCACCGAAGCCCGTCACCCAGGCGGCAGGCTTCGAGACCCTCAATCGCCAGGCGCCCTTGCGTGCCAGTTCCCAGCCCAAGCCTGCGGACACCGAGTCGGTGGCGCCACAGGAGATTGGCGCCACCTTCATCTGCCGGGAAGCAGTCCTCAACCGCAAACAGAAGATCGCCGGCTACCAGTTCCTGTTGCAGGAGGCCGCACGCAATCGCATCCGGTACAGTTCCCGGCGGGTTCACCACCTCTACGCCGAAGTTCTGGTCAATAGCCTGGTACATGCCGATATCGGCAAGCTGCTCGGTCCGCGCACGGCATTCATCGACGTGCCCGACTCCTTCATTGATCATGAATGCGTCCTGCGCCTGCCGGCGTCCAATACGGCACTCGTGCTGACGCACCTGCCCGATGCAGGCGCGCCGGCGCCCGATGCCCTGCTGCAGACGGTCCGTCGGCTGCGCGCCATCGGCTACCGCATCGGTCTGCCCGACCCGATAGCCGAACCAAGCTTCGCCGGCCTGCTGTCCGAAGCCGACGTTATCGTCGTGCGCGCCCCCCGGCTCAGCGCCGAAGCAGCCCTGACCCTGACTGCGAACATTGTCGAGCGTGCACCTCAGGCCACTCTGCTGGTGCGTGAGCTACCCGGACTGGAAGACTTCAATTTCTGCTTCAAGCTCGGCGCCAGTCTTTTCCAGGGCCCTTTCATCACCAGCCGCGAGGATTGGCAAGACCATAGTCTGGGACCCAACTTCACACGTTTGGCCATGCTCGCCGGCAAGCTGCGCAAGCAGGCCGAAACCGACGAAATTGTCCCCCTGCTCAAGCAGGATGCCGCATTGACGGTTCGCTTGCTGCGATACATCAACTCTGCCGCCAACGGGCTGTCCGAGCACGTTTCCTCGATCGAGCGAGCGCTGATTCTGCTTGGCCGCGACAAGCTCTATCGCTGGATCATGTTGCTCATGTGCAGCACGGACGACAAGGATGGTCGCTCCTCGGCAGTCCTGGAGACCGCGCTCGTCCGCGCCCGAATGATGGAACTGAGCGGCGCGAAGCTCGGCCCCTCCGATCGCGAATCTCTCTTTCTGACCGGCCTTCTGTCCCTGATCGATGTCGTGCTCCAGGTCCCGTTGGAGCGGGCAATGCAATCGCTCGCGGTTGCGGACGAAATCGAAGCGGCGATCATGCATGGCGAGGGGCCTTACGCACCACAGCTGAAGCTGGCACAGGCGTGCGAGCGGGCAGACCCCGAGGCCATCCGCAGCGCGGCCGAAAATAGCCAGACGACGCCGGAGGGAGCTGCCGAACTCCATCTGCAAGCGCTCGCATGGGCGCTGGAAATACAGCAGGCCGCGGCGTAATGCTGATCGACTTCTTTCTCCATCTGAAGGCGTGCCGTCTCCCGGTCTCCACCCGAGAGTTTCTGAGCTTGCTCGAAGGCTTGCGCGAAGGGGTCTGCAGTCATTCTCTGGACGACTTCTATCTGTGGTCCCGTACCTGCCTGATCAAGGACGAAGCACTGTATGACCGCTTCGATCAGGCATTCGGAACCTACTTCCGCGAAGTCTCATCCCTGCCCGGTCTTGAGCTCGACCTCCCCGAGGAATGGCTTCGTGCAGCAATGAAGAAGCACCTGTCCCCGGAAGAGCAGGCCAAGCTGGAAAAGCTCGGCTGGGACAAGTTGATGGAGACCTTCCGCAAACGTCTTGAAGAACAGAAAGGCCGCCATCAGGGCGGGTCGAAATGGGTGGGGACCGGCGGCAGCTCACCGTTTGGCAACAACGGAACACACCCCGAAGGCATTCGCGTGGGAGGTGAATCGGCCGGTAACAGAACGGCGGTCAAAGTCTGGGACCGACGCGAATTCCGTAATCTGGACGACAGCCTTGAGCTCGGCACCCGCAACATCAAGGTCGCCCTGCGTCGTCTGCGCCGTTTCGCCCGCGAGGGCGCCGCCGACGAACTGGATCTCGACGGCACCATTGCGGCAACCGCGCGCAATGCAGGATGGCTCGATCTGATGATGCGTCCCGAACGCCACAATGCAGTGAAGGTGCTGCTGTTTCTCGACGTCGGTGGCTCGATGGATGACCACATCAAAGTGTGCGAAGAACTGTTTTCCGCCTGCCGCAGCGAGTTCAAGCACCTTGAATATTTCTACTTTCACAACTGCGTCTATGAAACGGTGTGGCGCGACAGCACACGTCGCCACACTGAACGCATCCCATTGCAGGACGTCATCCATCGCTTCGGCCCCGACTACAAGCTCATATTCGTCGGTGACGCCACCATGAGCCCGTACGAAATCGTGCACCAGCACGGGTCGATCGAACACATGAATGCCGAACCGGGCGCCGCGTGGTTGCGACGCCTGCTCGATGCCTACCCGGCGGCGGCCTGGCTCAACCCGGAACCAGAGCGCCTGTGGGACTACCGCAAGTCCATCGAGCTGATTCGCCAGCTCGTGGGCGAACGCATGTTCCCAATGACCCTGGACGGCCTGACCCGGACCATGCAGTCGCTTTCGAAAAAGCACTGAACCGGCCCGGACTCCGCACAATTTACGGTGCGCGATAGTTTTCCTGCGTCATGAGATCGACGCCGCACTGCAGGTTTTCGATCCAGTCGAGAAAGCGGTTGACCATTGCCTTGCCCTCGAAACGTGCGCCATGCTGCGGCACGATCATCTCGACATCCAACTCGCGCACCATGTTCACCCAGAAGCGGCAGATCTTGTTCGAGATCATGTAGCGACGGTGAAAGCCGATCATGAAGGGAATATGGTCGTCGAAGTTCGTCACTGGTTTCAGTGCCACGTCGTGGTCGATGAGCGATGCGCCCATGTCCCCGGTAAACAGGATTTTCGCGACAGGATCGTAGAACTGGAAGTTGCCTTCGGAGTGCATGAAGTGCGCGGGAACAGCCTTGATTTTGCTCTCGCCCAGCGGCACTACCATGCCTTCATCGGGAATTCCGATAATGCGGTCGGAATAATCCCGCCCGGTCGTGAAATGCGGCAGGAAACGCGCCCACAGTTTGGAAATCAGCACCCGGCAGCGCGTGGTAACCATCCACTTGTTCAGCGAGGCAATGATGTCTGGGTCGGCGTGCGAGGCAAGAATGTAATCCAGATTACGCGACGAAAAATAGCGCTGCATGCCCATCAGCAGGCCGTTGTATGTCATGTTGCCACCCGGATCGATCAGCGCACCGTGATCTCCGTCCACGATGAGAAACTGGTTGCATTGCACCGCGTGGTCAGCCTCCTCATCGACTAGATCGTAGAAGGCCAGACATACATGCTTGCCGTCGTTGTAAAGCTCTACTGCCATGATCCGGATGCCCCGCAAAAAAGTACCCGCAAACGCGGGAAACAAGCGTGCAACTCTACCGCAGACATCGACTGGCGTGCCGACTAAGCGCGCCGTTCTTGATGTCGATCAAAAGCCATTCAGCCGCCATTTGATGAACAGAAAAAAAAGGGGCGACCCCATTGGGGCCGCCCTCAAGCTGCTGTCCGCACAAGTGCGAAACGGTGGCCGGAAAACCCGCCGGCCCGGGGATGCATTACTCGGTGAAGGGAAGCGGCTGCATGCCAAATCCGTCATCGAGCACCTTGATCTTGTGAAGCAAGCCGTCGAGCTCGCTCTGCAGTCGGTGAAGATCGTCTTCGTCCAGTCGTCGCAGCGCCTCAGGCAGGATGCCTCGCGCCGGCGACGGGGCTCTTGCAAGCAGCGCATTGCCCTCATCCGTCAGATACAGCCTTACAACACGTTGATCTGCGCTGGTACGCTCCTTGCGGATCAGCCCGCCGGTCTCAAGTCGATCGATCATGTTCGAAGCCGTCGACTGATGAAGCGCCATGCAGTTGGCCAGTTCGCCGACCCGCATCCCGGGGACCTCGCACAGCTCCTGGAGCGCCCAGAGCTGGGCGCCGGTTACGCCACTTTGACGCTCGATCCACTGAGAATGACGCTGTGCGGTGCGGATGAGCACCCGGAAACGCTGTAGTACGGACAAGGGAGTAACCTGACGGCTTTTTTCTGCAGGCTTTTCAGCAGATTTTTTCAAAGGGTTCTGTGGCTGGGGCATCTGTATTGGCTCCGACTATATTTTCTCAAACAATGATTGTCAAAAAATTCGCAGACAGGGACGGTCTCGCGTATCGTAACCATCTTGCGGGTTTGCTGCCCGCGGAAGGTGAGCTTTTAGCTCAAAACGACGCTTTGTGTGAATAAGGTTCAGCTGTTTTTTCAAACTCAGGCCGGTCTTTGCAGAGACAGCCTCTTCATCCTCAAAAATGCCGCCCACCGACGACGCCCCGGAACAGCCGCACAATATCCATCACCGAGCCTTCAAGCACATCGCCCGCGGCAGCCGTCGCTACGCGCTGCCCTGGCTGTCCATCAGACGCTGGCGAAAAAGATTGCTGCTTGTCGGTGCTGCGCTGCTTGCGGGCATCATTGCCATCGGTTTTGCCATCGGCGCCGAACTGGCAATCGGTTACCACCAGTCGCTGATGCACGTCAGCCCCTGGCTGACCCTTCTGATTGCCCCGGCCGGTTTTGCTGCAATGGCCTGGGTCTCCAGCCGCTTCTTTCCCGGCACCGAAGGCAGCGGTATTCCACAGGCAATCGCCGCGTCACTGACCGATGACGGCCAGCTTCGTCGGCAGTTCCTGTCGTTCAGGATAGCCATCGCGAAGGTATTCCTCACGCTCGGCGGCCTGCTCTCGGGCGCCTGCATCGGCCGCGAGGGCCCCTCTGTCCAGGTTGGCGCATCCGCCATGCACATGCTCGCTGGCAAACGCTTTGGCAGGATCGCCTCCAGCCGTGACCTGATCATTGCCGGCAGCGGTGCGGGCATCGCGGCAGCGTTCAACACCCCCTTGGGCGGCATCATGTTCGCCATCGAGGAAATCTGTCGCCACCACCCTTTCCGCGCCAACAGTACAACGCTGATCGCGGTGATCTTCTCCGGTCTGATGTCACTTGCCGTGCTCGGCAATTACACGTATTTCGGACAGACCCCGGCCTCGGTCAGCTGGCCTGCTGGTGCGTGGCTGGTGCTGCTTTGCGGCGTGCTTGGCGGATTGCTTGGCGGGGGTTTCTCACGCCTGTTGATCGCTTCTTCGCGCCAGCTGCCCGGGCGCATCGGTGAATTCTCGGTCTCACATCCGGTTGCCTTCGCTGCCGGCTGCGGGCTCGCCACCGCACTCATCGGACTTGCCACCGGCGGCCTCACCTACGGTACCGGTTACGCAGAATCAAAGGCTGCGCTCGAAGGTGCGGCGCAACTGCCCGTCTATTTCATGATTGCGAAACTGACGGTCATCTGGCTTGCATTTGTGGCTCGCATCCCGGGCGGCATCTTTGCACCTGCACTCGCGGTGGGCGCCGGGCTGGGCGCCGATCTGGCGCCCTTCATCGGTGACGGGCAGGACCCCGCGATACTCGTACTTGGCATGGTGGCCTTCCTTGCGGCGATGACTCAGGCCCCGATCACCTCGCTGGTGATTGTCATGGAGATGACCGCCAACCACGAGATGCTGATTCCGCTGATGGCGACGGCGGTGGTCGCGAATGCCGTCTCGAAGTCGGTGTGCCCACTGCCGATCTATCACACGATCGCGCATTCGCTGCTACGCAATGCCGAGCACAAGGCCCACCGCCATCACGCGCACACCAAACAGGTCGAGCCCGACGCCAGCACACAGGAAAGCAAACCCGCAACAGAGCACTGACACGCAGGCGCGCCATCAAGGCGCGCCTGCGTCAGTACGACATGCGCTGCGCCAGCCGCATTGCCTGGCCCCGTTCGAGGAGCTGGGCAAAGCGCGGAAAATCCAGCCCCATCCGTCCCTGCAACTCGCGGGCTATGGACTTCATCCATTTCCAGCGCGGCTCGAATCTGGCGTTCTTGAATGCAAAGAGCAGATAGTTGCCGTCTTCGCGCACCGACATCGCAATCACGTTGTCGTCGAAAATTTCCCGGATCAGCGCGACATGGGGGGCATAGGACGCCTTGTCGCCAGCAATGTTCATCACCATGACACCACTTCCCGACAACATTGCGCGTGCGTCGCGATAAAAACTGGAACGGGTCAGTGCGCCCGCGACACCATCCTCGTCGAACAGATCGACCATCAGCACATCGCAGCGCTCTGCATCCGCGCTGACGTGGTCGACCGCATCGGCGCATACGACGCGAAAGCGTGAATCGTCCTGCGGTACTTCAAAGACGTCGCGAAACGCAATGACGTCAGGGTCGAGCTCGAGAACCGTGATCGAGGTTGCCGGCAGGTGGCGATAGCAGAACTTCGCGAGTGAGCCTCCCCCGAGTCCAAGCAAGGTCATGGCCCGCGGACGTGGATTGAACAGCAGGAAAGCCATCATGCCCTGCGTATAGGCCACCTCGAGAGCATGTGGCGCAGCCATCTGCATGGCGCTTTGCTGAAAACGCAGGGATCCGAAATAGAGCGCACGCATGCCGTCGTGTTCGAGCACGAACGGCTTCCGGTATTCACCGGATACGAGAAGCTCACTCAACGCATCTTCCGCACTGAATGCCGGTTCAAGCAAGCGGACAATTCCCGGTTCACCCGGGAAAGGACTGGAAATCTCGAACAGCTCTGTCCTGGCCTGCGCCCGGCGCATTTTCCGCGTTACGACATCTGCTGCGTGCGTGCTGTTGGTCAAGGCTCCGTTCCGGCAATGTGCTCTGGCGCGGCATTTTACGACAAGATGCGTACCGGCTGGCGGTGCCACTCCTCAAGCCACTCAGAAGCAGCCTGCGGTTTCCCGTAAAGATACCCTTGGTGGATCATCGACCCGCGTGCATTGAGAAAAGCCGCCTGTCTTGCGGTCTCAACCCCTTCGGCCACCACCTGCAGATGCAGACTGTGGGCAACTGCAAGGATGGTTTCAACCAGCGCGGCATCGTCACTGTCGTCCGGCGCATCCTGCACGAAGGAACGATCAATCTTCAACTCATGCAATGGCAGGCGCTTGAGGTAGGAAAGCGATGAGTACCCGGTTCCGAAGTCGTCAACCGAAAACCGGATACCAAATGTCGTCAAGGCACGCATCTTGGCGACCACGCCGTCGATATCGTCGATCATCAGGCCTTCAGTGACCTCCAGCGTGAGCCGCGATGGGTCGATGCCATGATTGGCGACCAGCTCGCTGACCCATGGCACGAAATCGGATTGTCTGAAGTGACGGGGGCTGATGTTGACCGACAGTCTCAGCGCACGCTCCACCGAACCGTGTTCTGCCATCAGCCGACAGGCGTTCTCGAGCACCCAGACGCCGAGCTCGCAGATCAGATCGGACTGTTCCGCAACCGGAATGAAGACCCCAGGGGGCACAAGTCCGCGCTCGGGGTGCTGCCAGCGCACGAGGACTTCGGCGCCTTGAACCATCTCGTTCTCGTCGACCTGTGACTGCAGGAACAAGCGCAGCTCTCCAGCCGGAATACCACGCCTGAGCTCACGTTCGGTGCGGAATTTCTGCTTCGCGACATCCCCCATCGCGGTTTCGAAAAAGGCTGTCTGATTGCCCCCGCCATCCTTTGCACGATGAAGTGCGGTGTCAGCACGGCGCAGGATGTCGAGCGCCGTATCGCCCACATCATCGGGACAGGTCGTAATCCCGAGACTGGCCGTGATCATGGCGGTCTCATTGCCAAGCTCAAACGGTTCACGCAATGCCGCATGGACCTTCTCGGCCACCGAAAGCGCACGCCGGCTCGCATTTTCAGGATGGATATCGAGTGCCTGCAGCAGAATCGCGAAATCGTCACCCGCGATGCGCGCCAGCGTGTCGCCCTCGCGCAGCAGTCCTGACAGCCGTTTTCCGAGCGCTTGCAGCAGCAGGTCACCTGTCGCATGACCGCGGGCATCGTTGATGGTCTGGAAGCGATCGATATTGAACAGAATCAGTGCGTCCTGACGCGGCTGTCTGCGCGAGACCGCCAGCACCAGACCAAGCCTGTCCATCAGCAGCGCACGGTTGGGCAGCCCTGTGAGTGCGTCATAGTAGGCAAGGCGGTTGATCTCGGCCTCGGCCCGCTTCTGCTCGGAGATATCCTGCTTGATCCCGAGGAAGTGGGTGACCTTGCCATCGTCGTCGCGCACCGGGGTCACGACGGCCAGTTCGACGAACTCCTTGCCACTCTTGTGACGGTTGATGAACTCACCGCGCCAGGTCTCGCCACGCATCATTGTGGCCCAGAAGTCCTTGTACACTTCGGGGGGCGTTTTGCCTGAATTCAACACGCGCGGATTCTGCCCGATCACCTCCTCCGCGCAATAACCCGTCGTACGCTCGAACGCACGGTTAACGTACTCGATATTGCCCCATAGATCGGTGATTACAATGCTTGCGGGGTTCTGCTCGACCGCAAGAGAGAGCTTGCGCAACTGATCTTCGGCCGCCTTGCGGGCGGAGAGATCAATATCAATGCAGTACATCTCGGGCTCACCATCATGCCCCTGAAACATGACGTGACTCGAAAACACGTGCACGGGAGATCCATCCTTGCGCCTCAGCGTCAGTTCCGCCGCCGGAATAAGCTCGCCGCGGTCCACCCACTTGCTCACGCCTTCGATGACAGCGGCACGCATGCAGTCCGGGATGATCAGGTCCTCCAGACGATGCCCCAGGGCCTCTTGTGGCGAATAGCCATACAGCGTCTCGCTGAACTGGTTCCAGAAAATGACGCGCCGGTTGCGGTCGTAGCCCTGCACCGAAATTGCGGGGGTGTGTTCGAACAGATTTCGAAAGCGCCGCTCGCCCTCGGCCAAGGCTGCCATGCTTCGCTCAAGGTGTTCGCGCTCGATGTGAATCCGGCGCCGCCCCCAAAGGAAAACAATCAGGAGCAGTGCGAGTAAGGTCAGCACAGGCAGGAAGAGCCGGTCTGCCTCCAGCTCTTCCACAAAAGGCGCGGATGCGGCCATCGCTTCGGCGCCCGGCGTGGCGGCAAAAAGGAAAAAAATGCGGGTGCGCAGACGCAAGGCTCCATCCATTTACAGCTCCAACTCGGGTGCGGGCACTTGCCGCAACTCAAGCGGGCAGCAATGCAGCAATCCTCATGACCGAAGGGTAATGGACGAACGCTTCTGCGTACCAGTGATAATTACGATCGAATGCTTAAAACGCCACATTCTCGACAACATAGGCGCTGGAATGATGCGCGCCAAATGACGTGATCGCGCCCGTTAGCGAACAACCGGCTTCCCGCGCAGAACCATGCCCTCACCCAAGCCTGCTGGGAGCGACTACATCGATTACCGCCCGCCCACCGACAGGAGACGACGTTTCAGCATCCGCTGCCCGGACGCACCTCGCACCTTGCGAGAAATGGCCCGTCTGGATGCACCTGGCGTACCTCAACGAATCCCCGCGCGCTGAATCAGAGCCTGAATTTCGCCGACGATACCGCGTCGGAACAACATCACACAGATTACGAAAATCGAACCCATGATCACCGTGACCCACGAGCCCACGATATCGGCAAGTTCGGTTTGCAGTGAGACCACGGTTCCGGCCCCGACCAGCGGGCCCAGAATGGTGCCAAGGCCGCCGAGCAGGGTCATCAGTACGACCTCACCCGAGGTATGCCAATGCACGTCGGTCAGCGACGCAAGCTGGAACACCAGCGTCTTGGTCGCACCCGCGAGGCCCGCGAGCGAAGCCGAGATGATAAAGGCCATGAGTTTGAACTTGGTGACGTCGTAGCCGAGCGATATCGCGCGCGGTTCATTCTCACGAATGGCTTTCAGAATCTGGCCAAAGGGCGAATGCACCGTGCGGTAAATGATGAAGAAGCCGATGCAGAACACCGCAAACACAAGGTAATACATCGAGATGTTGTTCGACAGGTCGATCAGGCCAAACAGGTTGCCACGCGGCACCCCCTGGAAGCCGTCCTCTCCCCCCGTCGCCCGCACCTGCAACACCACGAAATACACCATTTGCGCAAGCGCCAGCGTAATCATCGCGAAGTAGATACCCGTGCGCCGAATGGCCAGCACACCGAACAGCCAGCCCAGCAGGCCGGCGGCCACCGTGCCACCAATCAGGCCAATCTCGGGCGTGACGCCAACGTCGCGCACCAGCATGCCGCAGACGTAACCCGCCGTCCCCAGAAAGGCCGCGTGACCGAAGGACAGCAGACCGGCAAACCCCAGCAACAGGTTGAAAGCGCAGGCGAACAGGCCAAAACACAGGATCTTCATCAGAAACGTTGGATACACCGCAAACGGCGCCACCAGACCGATGAGAAAGAGCAGCCCGAACAGAAAGGGCATGATGCGGGTAAAAACGGAATCGTTATTCTTCATGTGCCTATTCCTTGGAACCGCGTCAGGCCTTGCCAAACAGACCGGCAGGTCGAACCAGCAGGACAATCACCATGATGATGAAGACCACCACGGCCGAGCCTTCCGGATAAAAAACCCGGGTGAGCCCCTCGATCAGTCCGAGACCGAGCCCGGTCAGGATTGCCCCCATGATCGAACCCATGCCGCCGATCACGACCACTGCGAAGACAACGATGATCAGGTTCGAACCCATCAATGGATTGACCTGATAGACGGGCGCCGCCAGTACACCTGCAAAGGCAGCCAGCGCGACGCCATAACCATAAGTGAAGGTAATCAGCAGGGGGACGTTGATGCCGAGCGCCTGCACCATCTGCGGATTCTCCGTACCTGCCCGCAGATAGGCACCGAGCTTGGTCTTCTCGATCATGAACCAGGTACCAAAGCAGACCGCAAGCGCCGCGATGACAATCCAGCCGCGATAGATGGGAAGGTACATGAAGCCGAGATTGACGCCGCCCTCCAGCAGTTCGGGCACCGGATAGGACTGCCCCGAAATACCGTATTGATCGCGGAACACGCCCTCAAAGATCAGCGCGAGGCCGAAAGTGAGCAGCAGGCCGTACAGGTGATCGAGTTTGTACAGCTTGCGCAGCATCGTGCGTTCGAGAAGCACCCCCAGCGCCCCGACCACAATCGGGGCCACCAGCAGGGCGACCCAGTAATTGATACCGAACTTGGTCAACGCGATCCACGCCACAAAGGCGCCCATCATGTATTGCGCACCGTGGGCGAAATTGATGATGTTTAGCAGACCGAAGATGATCGCCAGACCAAGACTGAGAATGGCGTAGAAGGAGCCATTGATCAGTCCGACCAGCAACTGGCTGCCGAGCAGCGCGCTCGGAACACCGAAAATTTCCATTTGCGACTCCCGCACCGGGACGCGCTGGGCGCCCCGGGTACGATGTGATTAATGAATCAGCGCGAACCGATCACTTCTTGACCAGCGAGCAGCGCGACTCAGACAGCGGCTGGAAAGCCTCGGCTGCCGGGATCGTCTGGCGGACATGGTAGTAATCCCACGGGTACTTGGACTCTTCAGGTTTCTTCACCTGCACCAGGTACATGTCGTGGATCATCCGGCCGTCTTCGCGGATCTGACCATTCTTGGCAAAGAAGTCGTTGATCGGCGTCTTCTTCATCTGTGCCATGACCTTGCCGGCCTCATCCGTGCCGGCCGCCTTGACCGCGCGCAGATAATGCAGCACCGACGAATACTGCCCCGCCTGCACCATCGACGGCATGCGTTTCTGCTTGTCGAAATAGCGCTTCGACCAGGCACGGGTGGCGTCGTTGAGATCCCAGTAGAAACCCGTCGTCAGGTACATGGTCTGGGTGCTCTTCAGGCCGAGCGAATGGACGTCGGTGATGAACATCAGCAGGCCCGCGAGCGATTGCTTGGGTGTGATACCGAACTCGGCCGCCTGCTTGATCGCGTTGGTGGTGTCCGCCCCAGCGTTGGCCAGACCGATGATCTGGGCACCGGACGCCTGCGCCTGCAGCAGGAAGGAGGAGAAGTCCGACGCGGGGAACGGGTGACGCACCGAACCCAGCACCTTGCCACCGTTGGCGACGACGACCGCCGAGGAGTCCTTCTCGAGCGCCTGGCCGAATGCATAGTCGGCAGTCAGGAAGAACCAGGTCTTGCCGCCCTGCTTCGTCACCGCCTTGGCCGTACCGTTTGCCAGGGAATAGGTGTCATACGTGTAATGCACGCTGACATCGTTGCACTGCTCGTTGGTGATCGGAGTCGAAGCCGGCCCGCTCATCAGCGCGATGCGGTTCTTTTCCTTGGCCACCTTCATCACCGCCAGCGCCACTGAGGTGGTCACGAGTTCGGTGGCGGTATCGACGCCTTCACGCTCGAACCACTCACGCGCCTTGGTCGACGCGATGTCGGCCTTGTTCTGGTGGTCGGCGGAAACCATTTCGATCTTGAAGTTGGGCTTTGCTTCAGCGATGAAGTCGTCGATGGCCATCTGCGTGGCAAGCACCGCACCGGAGCCTGCGAGGTCGGAATACGTACCCGACAGGTCAGTCAGCACACCGATCTTGACCATGCCATCCGAGATCTGAGCATTCGCAACACCCGACAAGCTTGCAATTGCGGCGGCGCAGGCCAGCGTCGTCAGTTTCTTCATGTGCATTGTATTGTCTCCGTCCTGATTGTTGTTCGCGCGAGTCAAACCCCGAGCGTCTGATGCAGCCAGTCCATCTTCTGCGGCAACTCGGCAGCAGGGATGGTGGCGATGATTTCGCCGTGTTCGAGCACGTAGTGCCGATCGGCGAGCGGTGCAGCAAAGCGGAAGTTCTGCTCCACCATGACGATGGTGAAATCACGTTTCTTGAGTTCGGTGATCACCTCGCCAAGCTTCTTGACGATGACTGGCGCAAGCCCCTCGGTGATCTCGTCGAGCAGCAGCAGCTTGGCGCCGGTGCGCAGCACCCGTGCCATCGCCAGCATCTGCTGTTCGCCGCCGGAGAGCTTGGTGCCCGGACTGTTGCGGCGCTCGAGCAGATTGGGGAACATCCCGTAGATCTCGTCGAGTGACATGCCGCCCGTCGCCACCTGGGGCGGCAGCATCAGGTTCTCTTCGGTACTGAGCGAAGCGAAGATGGCACGTTCTTCGGGCACGTAACCGATGCCGTAGCGGGCCATGCGGTGGGTCGGCTCGTCGATGACCTCCTTGCCATTGACCATGATCGAGCCGCTGCGCCGCCCGACCAGGCCGAGAATGGACTTCAGCGTCGTCGAGCGTCCCGAGCCATTACGCCCCAGGAGCGTGATGCACTCGCCACGCGCAACCTTCAGATCGATGCCATGCAGGATGTGGGATTCACCGTAGAAGGAATGCAGATCGAGGATCCGCAACATTTCGGGATGGGGCTGGAAGGCGCTGGTCATAGAGTGATGGGCCGGGATCAGTGGTGGGCGTCGTTCATGTCGTCGGAACCGACATAGGCTTCGAGCACGCTCGGGTTCTTTGACACTTCGTCATACGTCCCCTCGGCAAGCACGCTGCCGCGAGTGAGCACGGTAATGCGGTCACACAGGTTTGCAACCACCGACAGGTTGTGTTCGACCATCAGGATGCTGCGATTGGCCGACACCTTGCGGATCAGCTCCACCACCCGGCTGATGTCTTCGTTGCCCATGCCCTGTGTGGGCTCGTCGAGCAACATCATCTTGGGGTCGAGCGCCAGCGTGGTGGCGATTTCGAGCGCGCGCTTGCGCCCATAAGGCATCTCGGCCGTCACGGTATCCGCGAACTGGGTTAGGTCCACCGACTCCAGCAGGGCCATGGCCTGGTCATTGAGTACATCGAGCGACTTTTCCGAACGCCAGAAATGAAACTCGGTGCCGAGTTTGCGCTGCAGCCCGATGCGCACGTTTTCCATCACTGTGAGGTGAGGGAATGTGGCTGAAATCTGGAAGGAGCGCACCATTCCCCGACGCGCCGTCACTGCGGGCGCCTCGTTGGTAATGTCCTTGCCATCGAAGCGAATCTTGCCCGAGGTGGGCGGAAGAAACTTGGTGAGCAGGTTGAAGACGGTGGTCTTGCCGGCGCCGTTGGGACCGATCAGTGCATGGATGTGACCACGCTTGACCTTGAGGTCGACGTCGGACACTGCCGCAAAACCCTTGAACTCTTTAGTCAGGCCGTTCGTTTCGAGAATGAACTCGCTCATGCTCCATCCCGGCATTGATGCAGAAACCGCGTCCAACAGCCCGCGACAACCGCGTTTGATTGTTTATGGTTGTGGCCATAGTCTTGCGGTATCCGGAGATAGCAACAAGTATCGTAAACCCGCATTTTCGCGTCATCCCGGCCGTGTCCAAGGTCCGCCAGAAGTAAAAAAGAGGGCTGTCCGCAACATCGCGGACAGCCCTCTTTTCGATGACTTCAGCGCGCCCGTTCACATGGGCAGCTGTCGTCCTCAGTTACCGCTCATGGCCATCATCAGCTGGTTGATGCGCTTGACGAAAGTCGCGGGATCATCAAGCGCGCCACCTTCAGCCAGCAAGGCCTGATCAAACAGCACGGCGGCCCAGTCATCGAAGTTCTTGTCTTCGTGCTTCAGGCGCAGCACTGCGGGGTGCTTCGGATTGATCTCGAGAATCGGCTTGGATATCGGCGCACTCTGGCCTGCAGCCTTCAGGATGCGGGTCAGGTTCATGCCGAGATCGTGCTCGTCGGCAACCAGGCAGGCCGGTGAGTCGGTCAGACGCAGGGTAACCTTGACGTCCTTGACACGCTCGCCAAGGCTGGCCTTCATCTTCTCGATCAGGTCCTTGTACTCGTCTGCCGCCTGCTCGGTTTCCTTCTTCTCCGCTTCATCTTCAAGCGAACCGAGATCCAGCCCACCCTTTGCAACCGACTGCAACGGCTTGCCGTCGAACTCGGTCAGGTTGCCAAGCGCCCATTCGTCGACACGGTCGGACAGCAGCAGCACTTCGATGCCCTTCTTGCGAAACACCTCGAGATGCGGGCTGTTCTTCGCCGCATTGAAGGTTTCCGCAGTCACGTAGTAGATCTTGTCCTGCCCTTCTTTCATGCGTCCGATGTAGTCCTTGAACGAGACCACTTCTTCCGGGGTGTCCGCATGGGTCGAGGCAAAACGCAGCAGACCGGCGATCTTGTCCTTGTTGGCAAAATCCTCGCCCACGCCTTCCTTGAGCACCTTGCCGAATTCCTTCCAGAACGTGGCGTACTTCTCCTGGTCACCCGCCTCGTCGCTGGTGGCAAGATCTTCGAGCAGGCCAAGCACCTTCTTCGTACAACCGGCGCGGATGGTGTCGATGTCCTTGGATTCCTGCAGGATCTCGCGCGACACGTTCAGCGGCAGATCGGCCGAATCGACCACGCCGCGCACGAAGCGCAGGTAGGTCGGCATCAACTTCTCGGCGTCGTCCATGATGAACACACGCTTCACATACAGCTTGACGCCGTGACGCGCATTGCGGTCCCACATGTCGAACGGTGCGTGCGACGGGATGTACAGCAACTGCGTGTATTCCTGCCGGCCTTCAACGCGGGCATGGGTCCACGCCAGGGGCTCGTCGAAGTCGTGGCCGACGTGCTTGTAGAAGCCCTTGTACTCGTCCTCCGTGATCTCGTTGCGCGGACGGGCCCACAGCGCATTGGCCTGATTGACGGTTTCGTCTTCGTCGGTCAGCACCTGAGCCTTCTTTTCCTCGTCCCACTCTTCCTTCTTCATCACGATCGGCTGCACGATGTGATCCGAATACTTCTGGATCAGACTCTTGAGCTTCCATGTGGAGAGCAGGTCGTCCTGGTCTTCCCGCAGGTGCAGCGTGATGTCGGTACCACGACCGACCTTTTCGACAGCGGCCACGGTGTAGGCACCAGCGGTCTCGCCACTCATGCTGCATTCCCACTGCACGCCTTCGCTCGCGGGCAGGCCAGCACGGCGGGTCACAACGGTAACCGTGTCGGCGACAATGAAGGCCGAGTAGAAGCCGACCCCGAACTGACCGATCAGGTGAGCATCCTTCTTCTGGTCGCCGGTGAGCTTGCCGAAGAACTCCTTGGTGCCGGATTTGGCAATGGTTCCGAGGTGGGCAACGACTTCGTCACGGCTCATGCCGATGCCGTTGTCGCTGATGGTGATGGTGCGGGCTTCGGTATCGAAGGACACGCGAATCTTGAGATCGCTGTCACCTTCGAAAAGCGCCGGCTGGTCGATGGCCTCGAAACGCAATTTGTCGGCGGCGTCGGATGCGTTCGAGATCAGCTCGCGCAGGAAGATCTCGCGGTTCGAATAAAGCGAGTGGATCATGAGGTGAAGCAACTGCTTCACTTCGGCCTGGAAATTCAGGGTTTCGGCGGCGGTCTGGGCGCTGGACATCTTGATGCGTCTCCGATGATGAAAAGTCGTGGCCGAGAGATTGGGACAGCCTGGCCGATTTTCAAGCCCCCAGGACGAGATTGCTGCGCCGGCCAGTATTCACCCGGTTCGCCCAGAGCAGGTGCAAGACTTTGCTTGGCGCGGCGTGCCACCATGCTCTCCGTGACGCGCCTCCGCTTCCGCAAACGGTCTTTCGTGCGCAGCCGACGCAGACAGTCAGATGTACTGCACCTGGACGATTTCAATCTCACGCACGCCGGCCGGGCTCATGAAGCGCACCACATCGCCCTCACGGGCCTTGATCAGGGCACGCGCCAAGGGTGAGATCCAGCTGATCATCCCGGCCGAAGCATTGGCCTCGTCCACGCCGACGATCTGCCAGGTCTGCTCCACGGCATCCGGATCATCCACGTCGCAAATGGTCACGGTTGCGCCGAAGAAGACCTGATCGACGTTCTCCTGCGCAGCCGGGTCGACCACCTCTGCGTTCTCGATGCGCTTGATCAGGAAGCGGATACGACGATCGATCTCGCGCAGCCGCTTCTTGCCGTAAATGTAGTCACCGTTCTCCGAGCGGTCGCCATTGCCTGCAGCCCATGACACCGTTTCGACCATCTTGGGCCGCTCTACGCGCAACAGCTGATCCAGTTCCGTGCGCAGCACCAGATTGCCGCGCCGGGTCATGTAATTCTTGCTGCCAGGCGGCAGCCGCAACGAGGGCGAGAGCGCGTCATCGTCATCGTCGTTATCGGCTTCCCTGACGAACGCCTTGTTCATGGCAACACTCCTGAAGGCTGGCGAAACGTTCGATCTTAATGGATCCGGGGCAGGCTCGCAGCAGCGCCTTCCAGGAACGACAGATGTGCGGCTCACGCTTGTGTCCGTCCGGTCTGGTGGCTCACAGCCGGGAAGAGGCCATTAATGAGCCCACCGGCCGCATTTCGTCATTGTCATTGAAGCTGCCGCCGCATACCATTGGCACGATCGACTGTCCGATAAACGGCGCTTTGCGCCAGCCCACCCAGACCGGTTCGCAATGAATGACGACTCCTTCGACGACGTAACCAGCCTGCAGTCGCGCCTTCGAGAACTGCGTGACGAGCACCGCGACCTCGACGATGCCATCGCCAAGCTGGTTGCAGCGCCCACCGACGACCAGCTTCTGATCCGGCGCATGAAAAAGCGCAAGCTCGCCCTCAAGGACCGCATCTTCGTCATCGAACGCCTGATCGAACCCGACGACCTCGCCTGAGCCTCGCGCTCAACCACTGCACACAAGGTTCCCATGACCCAGACCGGACTCTTCGGGGCTGAGACGCTCGCGCTCCATGCGGGCCAGACTCCCGACGCTACGCACGGTTCGCGCGCCACGCCGATCCACTTCACCACCAGCTACGTCTTCCCGGATGCAGATCACGCCGCGGCTCTGTTCAATCTCGAACGCCCCGGCCATGTCTACTCGCGCATTTCCAATCCGACCAATGCGGTACTTGAAGAACGCATCGCAGCCCTCGAAGGCGGTGTCGGCGCGATTGCAGTTGCGAGCGGACAGGCGGCGCTGCACCTCGCCGTGACCACCCTGATGGGCTGCGGCGGCCACATCGTTGCCTCGCGCTCACTGTATGGCGGGTCGCACAATCTGTTCGCCTACACCCTGCCCCGATTCGGCATCCAGACCACGTTCGTCGATCCGCGTGACGCCGAGGCCTGGCGCGCCGCCATCCGCCCCGAAACCCGTCTGCTGTTCGGCGAATCCATCGGCAACCCCGCCCTCGACGTGCTCGACATTCCCACCGTTGCGGGCATTGCCCATGCGGCAGGCCTGCCGCTGCTGGTGGACGCCACCCTGGTAAGCCCGGCCCTGCAGCGCCCCTTCGAGCTCGGCGCAGACCTGGTCATGCACTCGGCGACCAAGTTCATCGGCGGACACGGCGTCGCAGTCGGCGGCCTGCTGGTCGATGGCGGCTGTTTCGACTGGGAAGCATCGGGCCTGTTTCCGACCCTCACCGAACCCTACGATGGCTTCCACGGCATGGATTTCGCCGAAGAGTCTCCGGTCGCGGCCTTTCTGCTGCGCGCCAGACGCGAAGGCCTGCGCGACTTCGGCGCCTGCCTGTCGCCGATGAACGCCTTCCAGATCCTGCAGGGCCTCGAGACCTTGCCACTGCGCATGCGCGCCCACGTCGACAACACCAACCGCATTGCAGCCCATCTGGCCGCACATCCGCTGGTGGAAAAAGTCGCCTACCCTGGCCTGGATGCCCACCCCGACCACGAGCTTGCAACCCGCCTGCTCCCCGACGGCTGTGGTGCCGTGCTGTCCTTCGACCTCAAGGGCGGACGGGAGGCGGGCCGAGCCTTCATCGGCGCACTGCGCCTGTTCTCGCACCTGGCCAATGTCGGCGATGCCAAGTCGCTCGTGATCCACCCTGCCAGCACCACCCACTTCCGCATGACCGCCGCCGACCTCGCGGCCGCAGGCATCGGCGAAGGCACGGTTCGCCTCTCCGTCGGCCTGGAAAGCAGTGCCGACCTGCTGACCGACCTCGATCGCGGCCTCCACGCCGTGGGCAAGCTCAACAAGGCATAAGCGACATGGATATCCTGATCAGGCAACAGGCTTGCCGCATCTACACCGGCGGACGCAATTTCGATCGCAATCTTCCCTGCGTCGTGCTGATTCACGGCGCGGGACATGACCACAGCGTGTGGAACAATCAGGCCCGTCATCTCGCTCATCAGGGCTTCGGTGTGCTCGCCCCCGACCTGCCCGGACACGGAAGCTCCCAGGGCACGCCGCTGCCAAGCATTGACGCCATGGCCGACTGGCTGCTGGAGATGCTCGATGCGCTTGGCGTCGCGCAGGCAAGTCTGGTCGGACACAGCATGGGCTCACTGATCGCGCTCGCCGCAGCCGCACGCGCCACTGAGCGGGTGAAGGCCCTGATTCTGGTGGGCAGCGTGGCGCCGATGCCGGTCGCACCCGCACTGATCGAGGCTGCAGCCAGCACACCCGCGCGCGCCCACGCCATGATCAACCAGTGGTCATATAGCCCGGCGGCCCAGCTTGGCGCCAGCGCGAGCCCCGGCACCTCGCTGCTCGACATCAACCTGCGTCTCATGGAGCGCCAGGCCGCCGGCGTGCTCGCAAGCGATCTGCGCGCCTGCAACAGCTGGACCGAAGGCCTCGCGCGCGCTGCGGACATCCACTGCCCAACCCTTCTGATCAGTGGAGAACGCGACCAGATGACGCCGGCCCGTGCGGTAAAACCCTTATGCGCCGCACTGGTCAACGCAGCAGGCGGTGCGCGTATGATTACCGTTGCCGGTGCGGGGCACGCCATGATGGCCGAGGCACCGGACGCAGTCAGCGATGCAATACGGGGGTTTCTCAGGACATAACAGGATCAATCTGGGCAGCCGGCAGAGGGCAGCAGTGTGCGTTCGACACCGCGACCAGCTTTCCGGCTGCCGACCCGGTTTTGCTGCAGCGAACATCCAGAATAATGACAGGAGAGAGACATGTCGCAGCCAAACGATGCCGAGCTTGAAGCGGCCGCCGCACTGCCCTTCCCCACGGTGAGGGATGTTCCCTTCACTGCCCCCTTCAGCTGGATCTCACGCGCATTCGGCGACCTCAGGGCATGTCCGGTGCCTAGCCTGTTCTATGGTTTCTGTTTTGCCGCAATGGGCCTGCTGATCACGTTCGTGTTCGAACACGCCTACGAATACACGTCGGCGCTCACGTCGGGCTTCCTGTTGCTCGGCCCTTTTTTCGCTATGGGCCTGTACGAGATCAGCCGCCGCCATGAACGCGGAGAAAGCTGCGCGCTCGCACCGACACTGACGGTGTGGAAGCGCAATGCGGGCAACATCGGCATCTTCGCCGTGGTGCTCGGTGTGGTCTTTCTGGTCTGGGCGCGCGCGTCACTTGTCGTGTTCGCGCTCTTCTACTCCAACGAAATGCCCAATCTGTCCGGCTTTCTCGGGCAGCTGATTTCGCTGGAAAACATTGAATTCCTGCTGGTCTACTTCGGCATCGGGATGGTCTTCGCCATCATTGCGTTCGCCGTGAGCGTGGTCTCGATTCCGCTGATGCTCGACCGCAACCAGGACGCCATCAGCTCGATGCTCGCCAGCGTTGCCGCGCTCACGCGCAACCCCGGCGCCATGCTGGTGTGGGCGCTGCTGATCGCCACCCTGACGACCATCGGCTTTCTCAGCTTTCATGTGGGACTGGTCGTTCTGATGCCCATCATCGGGCATGCAACCTGGTACGCCTACCGCGACCTCGTCGAACCGCTGCCAGCAAAGCCGGTCGAGGCCGACTAGTTCAGTCCATCAGATCGAGGACCACCGGCTGGTGGTCCGAGGCGGTCGTCGCGGACACCACACGGAAGCCAGCCACGCTCGGCGCGAGGTCTTCGCTGACACCGAAGAAGTCGCAGCAAAACGCCTCGTCCGGCCATTCGGCTTCATGCAGACCAACCGTTGGCGCATGCGGCAGGCCGGGATTCACGAGCGGCCAGACATCACGCCATTGCGGCACTTCGGGCGCGATCGGTGCAAACAGCGCGGCGTAATCGCGGGTTCCCGGCCTGCAGTTCATATCTCCGCACAGCACCGCCGAGACCGGGCGCGGCCAGGCCCTGAACGCCGGATTGGCCCCCTTGGACACTCCGGGTGCTCGCGCGTGGGCGACAGCTTCACGGTGCAGCTCGCGCAAACGCTCAATCTGCGCGCCACGTTGCAATGCCGAGTAATACTCAAGATGCGTCGTCAGCACCCGAAGCGGGCCACGAGGGCCTTCGACAACCGCCTCGATACACGCCCGCTGCATTCCTGGTACGTCGGCATCGGCGGGGCTTGGCAGGGCGTGCCGGAAGACCTGACCGAGTGGCAGGCGCGATAGCAGCAAGTTCCCGAAGCGGGCGCGTCCACCCATGCCATCGGGCACATCCAGCGCGGCGCCGAACACCGATTCGTAACCGGGAAACGCCGCACTCAGAATGGCCACGCCATTTTCTGCGTTCGCGCCGCTCAGACCCGGAAAACACTGCGCCACCTCCTGCAGGCAGATGACGTCGGCGTCACCGATCGCATACAGGGCCGCGACTGTCCGCTCGAGCGCAACCCGCCCGTCGGCGCCCCGCCCCCATTGGATATTCCAGCTCACGATACGCATTCAGGCTCCCACTCCTGCTTTCACAATGGCATCATCCTAGCTTGTACCTACATGCACCGTCATCTCAATATCAATGCAAGATCACGACCACCATGACCACGACCACGCATCCAGCCGCTGGTTGCCGCTCGCGCTCATCCTGACTCTCGGATTTGCTGCGGTTGAAGCACTCGCTGGCTGGTGGTCGGGCTCACTGGCACTGTTCGGCGACGCCGGTCACATGGTGACCGACGCACTGGCGCTGGGGATTGCTGCGCTGGCCGCACGCCTCGCGCTGCATCCTGCCAGCAATCGGCACTCGTTCGGCCTGCCCCGCGTGGAATCCCTCGCGGCACTCGCCAACAGCATGTTAATGCTCGCACTGGTGGCCACGCTGCTGTGGCAGGCAGTGATGCGTCTCAGCGACCCGCGCACGATTTCCGGAGAGACGGTGACCGTCGTGGCGCTGATTGGCCTGGGCATCAATCTGCTGGTGGCATGGCTGCTGACACGCGGTGAGACGGATCTCAACACCCGTGCCGCGTTGCTGCATGTGCTGGGCGACATCCTCGGTTCGATCGCAGCACTGGCCTCGGGGCTGGTCATCCAATACACGGGCTGGCTCGCAATCGACCCCCTGCTGACCATGCTGATTTGCGGGCTGATTCTTGCCTCCACCCTGAACCTGTTGCGACGCGTGGTGCACACGCTGCTCGAAGGTGTGCCCGAGGGCCTTTCACTGCCCGAGGTAGGCCATGCAATGGCCACCGTCGCCGATGTGCGCTCAGTGCACGACCTCCACATCTGGAGCCTCGACTCACATCACCCCGCGCTGTCAGCCCACCTCGTAATCTCCGATGCGGGACGCTGGCCGACAATTCTGACGGACCTGCGCGAGTTGCTGGCGACGCGGTTCAGCATCGAACACGTCACCCTTCAACCCGAACTCACACCCGACAAGCCACTGGTGTTCTACCCGAACGAGGCGGGTCGCCATTCCCGTATCCCTGCCAATAGTCGATAATCGGTCTGTTCAAACCGGGAATCGATCATGCATTCGGCACAGGAAATCGTCTATCAGGTCGACGCGCTCGCCACCCTGCCCTCGGTCTCCCACCGAATCCGGGAGCAGCTCGAGTCGCCAGACGGGTCGCTGCTTGAGGTCTCACGACTGATCTCGGCGGATCCCGCACTGACCGCCGGTGTGCTGCGACTGGTCAACAGCGCCTATTACGGTTTTGGCGGCAATATCGACACAATCGAACGCGCAGTTCCGATCCTCGGTCTGCAACAGGTTCACGATGTGGTGCTCGCGATGACCGTCAGCGCGATATTCAAAGGCATCCAGCCCGAGTACATGGACGTGGACCGCTTCTGGCACGGCAGCATGATGTGCGCACTCGGAGCCCGCAGTCTTGCCCGCGCCGGAAGACACCCCGGTGCCGAACGCATGTTCGTGATCGGACTGCTCGCCGATATCGGCCATCTGGTTCTTTACGAAACCGTTCCGGAACTCACAATCGAGGCACAGTCAGTCTCGGACGCCAGTGGTGAAGCGCTCCACCTCGCCGAGCGCCGCATCATCGGCTGCGATTACTCGGAGGTGGGCGCCGCATTGATGGAAGGCTGGAAACTGCCGGCCTGTTTTGCGGAAGTAATTGGTGCTCAGGTCATGCCCCGCCTGGCGGGAAAATTCACCAGCGATGCCAGCGTGCTGCATATTGCCTGCATGATCGCCCACGCCGACCGCTACGGTGAGTCCAGCGACGCCGCAGCCGCGCGGCTCGCGCCCGAAGTGTGGCTTGACGCCGATCTCGATCCGGCGAGTTTCGCCTCGTCCAGGGAAGAGGCAGAGCTCAGCCTCACGGCCTGCATCTCGGCCTTCCTGCCCGGACGTCGTAGCCGCTGACGCACTCGCTAATACTGTCTGCCGGATTTCCTCAATGATGCGTGATCTGTCCCTCTCGGCGATTGTCGCCGGCATCGTGGCGGTGCTGGTCGGCTACACCAGCTCCGCAGTACTCATCTTTCAGGCCGCCGACGCACTCGGTGCCAGCCACGCTGAGATCGGCTCATGGATGGGTGCCCTGGGCATCGGCATGGGCGTGAGTTCGATTGCGCTCACGCTGCGCTATCGCGTCCCCGTGCTGACGGCCTGGAGTACCCCTGGCGCAGCCATGCTGATCACTGCCGCAGCCGGCGTGCCGATGAACGAAGCCATCGGCGCCTTCCTGGTCTGCGCCGCGCTCATTACGGTGGCGGGCTTCAGCGGCCTGTTTGAACGCCTGATGGGACGCATCCCGATCTCGCTGGCAGCGGGCATGCTGGCCGGGGTGCTGCTGCGCTTCGGACTGGATGTGTTTGTCGCGATGAAGACCCAGTTTGTGCTGGTGTTTCCGATGTTCTGCGTCTATCTCGCAGGGCGCCGGTTCGCCGCGCGCTACGCCGTCCCTCTCGCCCTGCTCGTCGGTATCGGCATCGCCTCTGTCGAGGGCCTGCTGCACGTCGAAGCGCTCGAACTTGCGCTGGCGCGCCCGGTATTCACCATGCCGGGCTTCTCGCTCAGCGCCTTGATCGGCATCGCGCTGCCCCTGTTCGTGGTCACCATGGCATCGCAGAATGTGCCGGGCGTCGCCGTCATCCGGGCCTCCGGCTACACCGTGCCGGTGTCGCCGGTGATCGGCTGGACGGGCGTGACGACGCTCCTGCTCGCTCCCTTTGGCGCATTCGCGCTCAACCTCGCGGCAATCACCGCAGCCATCTGCATGGGCCGCGAAGCCCACCCCGACCCCGACCGGCGTTACGTCGCAGCGCTGTCGGCTGGCGTCGTCTATCTGATCCTGGGGGTCTTCGGTGCGACCGTCGGCGCGCTGTTTACGGCATTCCCGAAAGAGCTGGTGCTCGGAATTGCGGGCCTCGCCCTGCTCGGCACCATCGGCAACGGCATGGCGACGGCGCTACGTGACGAGCATGAACGCGAACCCGCGCTGGTCACCTTTCTGGTGACCGCCTCGGGCGTATCATTGCTCGGCGTGGGCTCGGCCTTCTGGGGCATCGTGGCCGGCACGCTCACACTGCTGGTGCTGCGCACCGGCGTCGCCCACGGCAGATAACAGGCCCGCCGTGGACAGGCGCGAGGCGAGCCACGCCCAGGCAGCCTCGAGCGCATGCTCCGCAACTGCCGACAAAGGCTCGCCCAACGCAAAGGATTCGCCCTGCAACGCGAACACGAAGGCCGGCGGTGGCGCCCTGCCCTCGACGCGTTGAAACACCGCAAGCAGGACCTCAGGCGACAGGGCATGACTCAACAGCGGCGCACCCGTGTCAGGCTCGATCCGGTGCAGGTCGAATGGCTGCTCGAGCCCCACCGCCGCATCGATGAAGAGCACCGCAGCAGCGCCGCGCAGATCAAGCGCATGCTCGATCTGCAGCTGATATTCCACGAGCACTTCCACACCTGCTGGCGATGCCTGCTCGATCCGTGCGCCAAGCTGCGGGCCGAGTGCGTCATCACCACGCGCATCGTTACCGATCGCGAACACCACCAGACCGGGAATCGCGGTCAATCGCGCACCACGCGGTCTATCACCTCACCGTCGGCCCCCGTCAGTTCGACCACCAGCGGCATCTGGCCCAGCGCATGGGTAGCGCAGGACAGACAGGGGTCGAAGGCGCGAATGGCCACCTCGATGTGGTTGAGCAGGCCTTCGGTCAGCTTGCGCCCCGACAGGTAACGCTTGGCCACCTCCCGTACCGCAGTGTTCATGGCCTGGTTGTTGTGGGTGGTGGATACGATGAGATTGCACATCGTCACCAGATCATCGTCACCGACCTGATAGTGGTGAATGAGCGTACCGCGCGGGGCCTCGATGATGCCCACGCCCTCGTGGCCGCGCGAGCCCTGGGCCATCAGCTCACCGCCGGTACAGGCCGGATCGTCGAGCAGGTCGCGAATGACCTCGGCCGCGTGCAGCATCTCGATCATCCGCGCCCAGTGGTAGGCCAGCGGCGCATGAACGACATCGCCCTTGCCATGGTCGATGAATTCGCGCCGCTCAGCCTCTGCCAGTGGCGAAGGAATGAAATCGCAGTTCTGTACCCTCGCCAGCGGCCCCACCTTGTACCAGCCAAGCTCAGGCCCACGCTCGATGAGGTAGGGAAACTTCATGTAGCTCCAGGACTTCACATCCTCCTGCAACACCTGGTGGTAGTCCTGATCGGGCACCTGATCACGGATGATCCTGCCATCGCCATCGCGGAAACGCAGCACACCATCGTAAAGATCCATGGCGCCATCGCAGCGGACCAGGCTGGCGAGCCCGGAGCGAAACACGCCAAACACATCGTAAAGATCAGGGTCGGCCCGGTGCAGGCGTTTGACCAGCTCCACCGCGGCCTGGCTCCAGGCCACCATCTGGTCGGCGTCGGCACGCAGGGCGTCACGGTCGACCATCGAAAGATGGCGGTTCATGCCGCCCGGCACCGCGCCCGTACCATGAATTCGCTTTCCCGCCGTGGCACGAATGACTTCCTGCCCGAACTTGCGCAACAGCACGCCCTGGCGCGCAACGTCCGGATAGGCCTCCGCCACGCCGACGATATTGCGCTTGCCCACCTCGGCCTCGAAGCCGAACAGCATGTCCGGCGAGGACAGGTGAAAGAAGTGCAGCGCATGCGACTGCAGGATCTGGCCATAGTGCATCAGCCGTCTGAGCTGCGTTGCCGTGTGGCTCGGCGGCACCGCGCCAACCACGCGATCGAGCGCCTTCGACGCCGCCAGATGATGGCTGACCGGGCAGATGCCGCACAGGCGCTGCACCATGACCGGTACTTCCCAGTACGGGCGCCCCTGAATGAAGACCTCGAATCCACGAAACTCGACGATGTGCAGCCTCGCCTCGCGCACCTGATCATCGTCGTCGATCAACAGCGTGACGCGACCGTGGCCTTCGACCCGCGACACCGGGTCGATTGCGACCTTGCGCAGCTTCTCGCGTCCCTCGGCAGTTTCCAGTTCGGCAGTCATTGGCGTCTCAATCGAAATGCATCATCGGATACGACAGTCGCGGCGTGCGTCCGGCAATCAGATCCGTCAGGAACTTCCAGATCGCCTCGCCCGAAGGCGGACAACCGGGGATGAAATAGTCGATCCGCACCAGCTCGTGAATCGGTCGCACCTTGTCGAGCAACAGGGGCAGTTCGGGATCGTTCGGCACCCCGCCTTCTCCGAGCCCGTCACGCGACACATACACCTCGCGCAGACAGGCTTCGAGATCGAGGTGATTCCGCTGTGCCGGCAGGCCCCCGTTGATCGCACACGCGCCAACCGCGATCAGCGTCTTGCAGTTGCGGCGAAACTCGCGCAGCACGTGTACATTCTCGGCGTTGCACACGCCGCCCTCGATCAGGCCGATATCGCATGGACCACAATGCTTGATGTCAGTCAGCGGCGAACGATCAAATTCGACCAGCTCGACCAGCTCGAACAGATGCTCGTCGATGTCGAGAAAAGACATGTGACAGCCAAAACAGCCGGCAAGCGATGTGGTCGCAATACGGACCTTGGGGCGCGGCGCATTCATTTTCCATCCTCCATGGCCACGATGTGGATGGGCTTGACGTCGTAGGTGCGTTCGCCGATTGGCGTGGCGAAGCCGACACGCTTCTTCAGGATCACCCCGACCGGACAGATGTTGGCCGCAAGATCGTCTGCCGCCAGGTCGGTATCGCCGAGCCGGCCCGACTCCGCGTTGACCACCAGATGCTTGTTGATGCCGCGGTTGGTGAGCGCAAAGACGTTCTTGCCATCGACGTCGCGACTGGCGCGCACGCACAGTTCGCAGAAGATGCAGCGATTGAAGTCGAGCAGCACATCGGGATGCGAGGAATCGACAGGACGCTCGGGAAAGAAGTGTGCAAAGCGCTCACCGGTCATCTCCAGATCGTAGGCGAGCGCCTGCAGCTGGCAGTTGCCGCTCTTCTCGCACGAGGGACAGAAGTGGTTGCCCTCGACGAACAGCATCTGCAGCAGGGCACGGCGCTCGCCGTTGATCTCCGGCGTGTTGCTCTCGACTTCCATCCCCTCCTTGGCCGGCATCGCACAGGACGAAACATGGCGTCCTGCCACCTTCACGATGCACAGCTTGCAGGAACCATGCGGCGGGAAGTCCGGATGCCAGCACAAGTGCGGAATGTAGTGCCCCGCCGCGCGGGCCGCCTGCAGAATGGTCTGGCCATCCTCGAACACGACCGGACGACCGTCAAACAGAAATCGCTTGCTCATTGCACTGTCCTTTGGATTCAACCGTTCTGACCGGCCTCTTCGGCGCCGATATGCGCGCCAGGATCGTCGCGACCACTCGCCCGCCGGGCCGCTGCCAGCGCAGCATCAAGATCGAAGGCAGGTTCGAAGTCCAGGGACTGCAGACGCCGTTCATAGGCCGGACGGAACTTCAGCAGCGTGTCGACCACCGGATTCGGCGCTGCCGACCCCAGTCCGCAATGGCTCGCATTCTTCAGCAAGCGATCGATCCACTCGATGTCGGCCAGATCCGTCTTCGCGCCCCGCCCCTCTGCGAGCTTCTTCATGGCCTTTTTCAGCAGCGCAGTACCCACCCGGCACGGAGTACAGAAACCGCAGCTTTCGTGGGCGAAGAAATCAACGAAGTTACGTGCCACCTCAAACAGGTCACGGCTGGAATCGAACACCATGAAAGCCCCGGCGGTGGGCACATCCTCGAATGCGATCCGCCGATGAAACTCGTAACTTGCCAGCGTGATACCTGCCGCACCGCCCACCTGCACGGCCTGGATGTCGGACGCGCCACAATCCTCCAGCACACGCTCGATCGGCACACCGAAGGGATATTCGTAGATCCCGGGCTGCGCGCAGTCACCGGAGATTGACAGGAGCTTGGTACCGGTGGATTGCGCCGTGCCGGTTGCAGCAAACGCCTCCCCCCCACCAAGCGCAATCAGACAGGTCTTGGCCAGGGTCTCGACATTGTTCACCACCGTCGGCCGTCCGAGGTAGCCGTGCGTCACCGGGAACGGCGGGCGAATGCGCGGCGTTCCACGCTTGCCCTCGAGGGACTCCAGCAAGGCGGTTTCCTCGCCGCACACATAGGCACCAGCCCCGAGATGAATCTCGATATCGAAATCGAAGCCTGCAATACCCTGTATGCCCCGCCCGAGCAGGTTCTCCGCGCGGCGCAGACTAAGCGCCTCGCGCAGGGACTCAAGCAGATAGCGGTACTCACCACGCAGATAGACAAAGCCCCGACACGCCCCGACCGCCCACGCGGCGAGCGTCATGCCTTCGAACACGACATCGGCCATGCGGGTCAACAACACCCGGTCCTTGAAGGTACCGGGCTCGCCCTCGTCGGCATTGCAGACCACGACCTTCTCGGGTGCTGCAGCGTCCCGGCATGCCATCCATTTCACTGCCGTGGTAAAGCCCGCGCCGCCCCGGCCCCGCAGATTCGAGATCTGCATCTGCTCCATCCAGCCATCGCGCCCCAGCGCCACCGCCGCGCGCAGTGCCGCGCCCGGCGCCATTTCAAGACTGAGCAGGGCATCGGCGCGACGAATATTGTCGTCGACGCGGAAGAACTCTGGCGGCCATGAGGACAGCGGCGCCTCACGCCGGACGAGTTCTGCAATCTGATTGATGCGCTGGTGCGACAGACGGGTCAGCGGCATGCCATTCACCAGCAGGGCCGGGCCCTGGTCGCCCATGCCGATGCACGAGGTGGTCTCCACACTGACGAGGCCGTCCTCTGACACCCGTCCGGGCTCCACCCACAACTTGCTGCACAGCGAGGCCATCAGTTCGGCCGAGCCCTGCATGCGTTCGGTGATGTTGTCGGCAAACTGCAGATGAAAGCGTCCGACCGGGCGCTTGTGCAGGAAATGATAGAAACCGGCAACGCCCTCCACCCGCGAACGCGGAATCGACAATGCAGCCGCAACCGAAGTGAGCGCCGGGGGCGGCAGCCAGCCGATGCTTTCCTGCACATCGATGAGGATCTGCAGCAGTCGGGTGGGATCACCACCGTGCTTTCTGACGATCGATTCGATCGGTACTGCGGGAACTTCGTGGGAGGTCATGGACGCCGGGCTCCACTGCAGATTCACGGCCCATTATAGGCCTCTATCAAGCCGCCAAAACAAGGTAAAACCCGCTAAAACATTGAAAATTTTGGCGAAAACGACCACATTTCACACCACTAGATGTAGTGCAAATATTGCACTTGACGCACAAGCTAAATATATAACCACCTGTTTTTTAACGTTATTATTTTTTTGCGAAATCGGTATTTAGGCGCTATGCTTCGGTTTGATTTAATCCACACCGAGGCGGACCAAGAAGATCATGAGCGCGACCACTCAGAACGCTGTCAAAGCCGATGCCAGCACCCTGCAAATGCAGGAAATCTCCGGCGAAGTCCTGATCGAAAAATATGCCAAGGGCGATGAGCAGACCGTTCACGCGGTCCGCCAGCGCGTCGCCCGTGCACTCGCCGCGATCGAGGCGGAAGACAAGCGCGCTCACTGGGAAGCAAAGTTCCTCGAAGCTCAGGAAAAAGGTTTCGTGCCCGCAGGCCGCATCAACAGCGCCGCCGGTACCACCCTCGCCGCAACCCTGATCAACTGCTTCGTCCAACCGGTTGGCGACTCCGTCACCGAGTCCGTCGATGGCCGCCCCGGCATCTACACCGCGCTCGCCCAGGCTGCCGAAACCATGCGCCGCGGGGGCGGCGTGGGCTACGACTTCTCCTCCATCCGTCCCAAGGGTGCGCTGGTCAGGGGCACCGCCTCAAACGCCTCCGGCCCGGTGTCGTACATGCGTGTGTTCGACCGCTCGTGCGAAACCGTCGAATCCGCCGGTGCGCGTCGCGGCGCCCAGATGGGCGTGCTGCGCTGCGACCACCCGGACATCGAGGAATTCATCCACGCCAAGGACAAGGGCGACCTCACCAACTTCAACATCTCGGTGGGCGTCACCGATGCCTTCATGAAGGCAGTCGAAAGCGACGGTGACATCGAGCTGGCGCACAAGGCCGAGCCCACGCAGGAGCTCAAGGACGCAGGCGCCTATCAGCTCGACGACGGCAACTGGGTGTACCGCAAGGTGCGCGCGCGCAACCTGTGGGATCAGGTCATGCGCTCGACCTACGACCACGCCGAACCGGGCATCCTCTTCCTCGACCGCATGAACCAGGACAACAACCTGTACTACTGCGAAACCATCGAGGCCACCAACCCCTGCGCCGAGCAACCGCTGCCGCCTTACGGCTGCTGCTGCCTGGGCTCGATCAATCTCACGCCCTTCGTCAAGAACCCGTTCACCGCCAAGGCCGAGTTCGACTACGCCGGTTTCGGCAAGGTGGTGGACGTATCCATCCGCATGCTCGACAACGTGCTCGAAGCCACGCACTGGCCGCTCGAGCAGCAGCGCGCCGAAGCCGACTCCAAGCGCCGCGTGGGTCTGGGCTTCACCGGTCTGGGCGATGCCCTGATCATGCTGCAAAAGCGTTACGACAGCCCCGAAGCACGCGAAGAAGGCCGCAAGATCTCCGAGTACATGCGTAACCGTGCCTATCTCGCCTCGGCCGAGCTGGCCCGCGAGCGCGGCGCCTTCCCGCTGTTCAACGCCGACATGTACCTGTCGGGCGGCAACTTCGCCTCGCGTCTCCCGATCGAGGTCAAGGACAGAATCCGCAAGCACGGCATCCGCAACTCGCACCTGCTGTCGATCGCCCCCACCGGCACCATCTCGCTGGCCTTCGCCGACAACGCGTCGAACGGCATCGAGCCGCCGTTCTCGTACACCTACACCCGGCGCAAGCGCATGGCCGACGGCACCTTCAAGGAATACGCCGTCGAAGACTACGCATGGCGTTTGTACAAGCACATGGGTGGCAACGTCGACAAGCTGCCGCCCTACTTCGTCACCGCGCTCGAGATCTCGGCCCAGGCCCACAAGGACATGGTTGCCGTCGTCGCCCCCTACGTCGACACCTCGATCTCGAAGACGGTGAACGTACCGGCCGACTACCCCTACACCGAATTCGAGGATCTCTACCTCACCGCGTGGAAAGCTGGCCTCAAGGGCCTGGCCACCTACCGCCCGAACAACGTGCTGGGCTCGGTGCTGTCGGTCACCCCGGCCAGCGGGCAGAAGCAGCCGCACGACGTCGAGATCTCGGAGGCCAACAAGCGCCTGTCGATCAAGTCGCTGCCGGCACCAGTGCTGACCAGCCTGCGCTGGCCGGGTCGTCCGGACATGCCGGACGGCAACCTGGCATGGACCTACATGCTCAACACGCCGCAGGGTGGCTTTGCGCTGTTCGTCGGCCAGTTCGGTACCAATGGCGGCACCTTCCCCTTCGAAGTCTGGGTAAACGGCGCCGACCAGCCACGCGGCCTGGGTGCTGTTGCCAAGACGCTGTCGATGGACATGCGCGCCAACGACCGTGGCTGGCTCAAGCTCAAGCTCGAGACCCTGTCGCGTACCGTGGGTGAGAAATCCTTCGAGATGCCGATGCCGCCGCACGGCGAGCGCAAGCTGGTGCCCGGTGTCGTCGCCGCCTTCTCGCAGATGGTGAACTACCGCTGCGAACAGCTCGGCGCATTCGAAACCGAGGGCGAGACCCCCGTGCTCGACACCCTGTTCAGCCTGGAAGAACCGAAAACTGGCACCGACGGCACCCTGTCGTGGACGGTTGATATCTACAACCCGGCGACCAGCGAAGATTTCGTGCTCGGTCTCAAGGAAATCACCCTGCCGGACGGTGTCACCCGCCCCTACTCGGTTTGGCTGTCGGGCAACTACCCGCGTGCGCTGGACGGACTGACCCGCATCCTGTCGCTCGACATGCGCGTCATGGATCCGGCCTGGATCGGCATGAAGCTGCGCAAGCTGCTCGACTACCCCGAGCCGCTGGGCGACTTCATGGCCTTCGTTCCGGGTACCAAGCGTCAGCAGAACTACCCCAGCACCGTGGCCTACATCGCTCAGCTGATGATTCACCGCTACGCCATGCTCGGCGTACTCGACGAAAAGGGTTTCCCCACCCGTGAGATGGGCATTCTCGAAACCCCGCGTGACGAGAACGAGCCCAAGCTGATGCAGGGCGCGCTGTGCAAGGAATGTGGCAACCACACCGTGATCCGCAAGGACGGCTGCGACTTCTGCACCGCCTGCGGCGCTGTGGGCACCTGCGGCTGACGCAGCAAACCCCCGGTGCTCGTGTGGGTGAGCACCATAACTTGAAATCTGGACCCCATAAGTTGAAACTTTGGACCCCATAAGTTGAAACTTCTGTAAGGAATAGAGAGCTGAAACTCAGAGCCCCCTGCAACTTACGTTGCAGGGGGCTCTTTTTGTTTCCGAGGGCCGACCATAGGAGGCCCGAGCACCCCGCTCAAACAGTTCTTTCTGAGCTTGGGACTTCCTTCTCTTTGGTCTTTACCGTGACTACCGGGACCTCAATCGTCACGCTCTTTGCACCCATCGCATGCATGGCCTGGAGGAAAAATATGAACGAGAACGTCCCCCTGGA
>Ga0172382_10001955_pt1 | contig 35471 bp, 37 predicted proteins | sample Leawel138RmetaG_FD_122245 | JGI IMG/M metagenome (GOLD analysis project Ga0172382, IMG submission 122245) | Leachate microbial communities from a municipal landfill in Southern Ontario, Canada - Leachate well 138R metaG | ecosystem: Engineered > Solid waste > Landfill > Unclassified | place...
ATACTTTCCTTCGTGGTTGATTTTTTCTGTCCCAAGGCAGGCCTTGTAATCGAAGTGGATGGTGGCCAACACTTCGAACCAGTACAGGAAGAAAAAGACAAAGACAGGGACCGGAAGTTAAGGGCATTGGGATTGCGGGTTCTTCGTTTTGACAACAGGAAGGTGCTGCAGGAAACGGTAATGGAAGTAATATGGAGGGAGACGGAAGATTATTAAATCCCCCCTGGCCCCCCTTTCATAAAGGGGGGAGGAACCGGGAAGGGCATAGCGCCTTCCCGTAATGAAAGGTCTCCCTCTGTCAGGGCTCGTGCAGAACTATCTAGTGACGAACCTGCCCATGGGGCTCTCCCGCCCGCGGCGAAGACCTGATCGAATGTTCGAAGGACCATGAACGCCCGTGAAACAAGGGTTTCCCCGCAAGTACGCTCAAATGCGGCCGGGGGCGATCTCCGAGGATTTTCCGTATTGACAGAACCAGATGATTGGGGGCGCCGGCTTTCGTCAGGTAGCCCGATGCTCCCGCCTGAAGCGCCCGCGCGGTATAGTATTCCTCGGGATACATACTCATGATCAGCACGGGCAACCCGGGTGCATCCTTTTTCAATTCCCGCAGAATCTCGAGACCGTTCCGGCCGGGCATGGAAATGTCCAGGAGTACGATGTCGAACTGGTTCTCCCGAATGCAGTCCAAGGCATCATCGCCGTTTGCCGCTTCTCCGGCGACTTCCATGTCGTCCGTCTCCGACAGTATCTGCCTGAAACCGGCTCTCACGATGGGATGGTCATCGACAATAAGAACGCGAATCTTTTTCATGGACCGCCTCCTCTGCCGCCGCTAAAACCCGTCTCACCCTTCCCAGACGGCATCGTGGAGAAGTTCGACGTTGAAAAAAGCCGGTTGCCTTCGTTGAGCAGCCCTTATACCCGCCTTCTGAGCGGCCAGGGGGCGCCAGTCGGTCTCACCGCCCCAGACGGCATCGTGAAGGAACTCGACGTTGAACATTGCAGGCTTCACTGCCATGGTTTTTTCCTTGTCAGACCTCCATTCCCGAGGGGTGTAACCCTTCATGACACCCATGATTCCCCTGGGGACCATTGCCTGGGTATTCAAAAGTGCTCGTTCCATGATGTGCCTCCTTTCGGTTCTTCCCTGAAGTATGTCCCCGGATCGGCGGGGCCTTTCAAGGGTTCTTCTTTTCGATTCCAGAATAGACTCATGGAGCGGCCCGCACAATCAGGGGCTGTCTGAAAATAAGATGGGACCGGAGGACCCCGCGGCACAGGACAAAAGAGCCCGCGGAGGTCAGTGTTTGTCCTACCTCCGGCACCGCCCCGCGCCTTTCGTCAAGATTCATGGCGCCGGTGCAACAAAAAACGACAGTGTCGTCTTGACATACAATTCAATGTCTATTATGGTACAACATCTTTTCAGACGTAATAGTGTGGGGCCTTTCCCATTACCGGCGGCGGCTCTCCGAATACAGCCCGGATAACAGGCACTTTATGGGAACCGGGATCAACGGCCGACGCTGCAGCATTGAGCCCCTCCGCTCTTTGTAAGCTACAGGCGATCTTGTGAGTTTGAAGCATTTCGCGGTTCAACCACACGCTCCGTCCCGGCATTTTCCACCTCCTGTTCTCGAACCGATCCGAGCGACTCACAGGCCCGGTCCACCATTTTGTAACGAAATGGTAATAGCTGTTTGTGGTAGCAAGCCACACAATCACCCGCACGAAGGGGGGTGGTCACAGGCTAGAGTAATGTTGAGGCGTTAACGAGAAGGAACCCGGCTGTGTCGTGAACGCATCATTCAAGCCGAAGTTCACTTGCCGAGGTATGATGAACTCGTAAAAAGTGGAAAAACGTCCGATAGAGGACGGCCTTTTTACGAAGTCGCCAAGGTATGGCTTACTACATCAAGGAGGGTAGAAATGGCACAAGAGAAGATCAAAGAAAAATTGAAAATTATCATGACGACCCCCACCCAGCAGAAGCTCAGGGACAGGACCATCACGGCCAAGCAATGGGCTGAAATGGTCAAGCCCGGAGACTGGATCAACCGCGGGGGCCCGGGGTCCGACACCTTCCCCACCATGGAAGCGCTGTCCGCCCGCTTCGGCGATGGTCCCGGCGATCTGAAAAACATCGAAATCTGGAACCAGGCCATTATGTGCGGCAACAACCTGATCGCCGAACCGGACATGGAAGCGAAATATCACGTTATCCACGAATCCTTCCTGCTGGCCCCGCTTCGCGGCCTTGTGGCAAAGGGATACAAGGGCCTGGACTGGAAACACTGGGGATGGGCCATCGGTGTCGACGCCGAATATGCCCGCGCCTACCGGAAGAACAAGGCCGATCGGACCATGGACTGGGGTGTCCAGGCCTGTGCAGTACCCGAAGGGGGCTACGTCAATGCCAGCTACGGGGTAAACAACTGGATGGTGGTGGCCAAGTCCTGCAAGAAGTTCGTCTGCGAAATCCGTGAAGACTATGCCTGGTGTGAAGCCGGCCGCGGCATGGTACTTCCCATCGACGAAGTCGACTATTTCGTGGAAGTCGATGTGGATGACCCGAAATACCAGTGGCCCTTCATCTCGGAAAAAGATATCAAGCCCAACGAGGTGAATAAGGCCATAGCACAGCACTGCCTGGGAATCATGCGTGATGGTGACTGCATCCAGGTGGGCATCGGCGCCCTTCCCACAGCGGTGGTTCTCGCCCTTGCCGAATCCAACCTGCGGAATCTGGGTGTCCACAGCGAAATGATCGGCGAGTACGCCTTCACCCTGACCGAACGGGGAGTCGTGGACAACTCCCGGAAGACCCTTGATCCGGGCCGGTGCGGCTGGGCGTACATCATGCCCGTCGACACTCCACGATACTACGAGTGGGTGCACCGGAACCCCTACTTTGCCGGTTACGACATCGGCTACACCAACAACATCCAGACCCTCTCCCAGCAGGAAAACATGGTAACGATTAATAATTTCGCCGCCATGGACCTCCGGGGTCAGGACTGCGCCGCCAACGTGGGCGGAAAAATCATTTCCAGTACCGGCGGCCAGTTCCAGTTCGCCCTTGGCGCTTCGCTGGCGAAGGGTGGACGGGCCATCCTGGCTGCATCGTCCCGCGACGCCACCGGCAGGTCACGCTTCTTCCCGAAGCTTCCCGAAGGAAGTATCATCTGCCTTCCGGACCAGCTCGTGACCTGGGTGTGCACCGAGTATGGTATCGTCAACCTCATGGGTTGCACCGACGCTGAAAAGGCCAAAAAGATCATCAGCATCGCCCATCCGGATGACCGGGAAATGCTGGAAAAGGGTGCTCATGAGATGGGCCTCAAAATCAACCACTGGATGTTCGAAAACGCACCTGACCGACGCTTCCCGACGGCTGAAGACATGAAGGACCACCAATACGCCTACGCGCAGGTTTGCACCAGCCCTGCCGCCATCGCGAAGCTCTTTGACTAACCGTTGAAAGACGTACGGTACGCGTAAACACACATTACTGACCAGACAAGAACGAGGGCAAGGTCGGATCAACCTTGCCCTCGTTCTTTTGGGCCGGGGCACGCCGTGCCGTGCCCAAAACACGAGGTCAAATTTCGCTTTTGTAAACATCCTTACGATTGTCGATTCTGAGGATAAGAATATCAAGACCCAACAGGGCATAGATCACCCTGTAATCACCAACACGGTACTTGCGAAGGCCGGCAAACCGACCCTTGAGTACGGGATTGGATTCAGGCTGCTTGCTCAGTTCCTTCTCAATGAGATCGAGGATTCGTTTCACCTCGGGCTTCGATAGCTTCTTGAGGTCACGGTGGACAGACTTTTTATAGATAACGTTATAAGCCAAGAGATTTCCTCATCTCTTTGGCTGAAACAACCTCATCACCCTTGTCGTGGAGTCGGTCCAGTGCGATCTGGAGATCCGCAAAATCTTCGATATAGGACTCCAGAGCCTTCTGAATGATGAAAGAGCGGGATCGTTCGGTCTCTTTGGCTATCATATCCAGATGGTTGGCAAGATTCTTGGGAAGCCGTACTGATATCGCTGTATTCATGGCGCACCCCCTGTCACTGATGTGTTACAATGTATGCAGAAGTGCCAATTTTGTCAAAACAAAATTAAAGGTCTCATGGCAAGGACACACGCTAACGGGCACGGCACACCCAAAAGAATGATCCAACGATTTTGTCATTTCGACCGCAGGGAGAAATCCTGCACTAGCAGCCATCATGCTGTCATTTCGACCTCTCCCCTGTCATTTCGACCGAAGGGAGAAATCTTTCACTAACGGCCATCATGTTGTCATTTCGACCTCTCCCCTGTCATTTCGACCGAAGGGAGAAATCTTGCAGCACATCGATATTAAAGATCCCTCGCTTTGCTCGGGACATGGATTTCTCGTCGCTCGCGCTCCTCGAAATGACGGACCTTAAGGCACTCCTCGAAATGACACAATTCAACGGTCTTCATTCATGAAATATAACCCCGAGATTCATCAACGACGTTCTGTCAACACCTCCGGCAATAACGTGATGGAGCGCTCCCGGCGCGTCTATGCGTGGTTGCCGTGGCATAGTGGAGGAACAGTAGCGGAGAGAGGACTGCGTCCTGCGTCAAGTTAATGAGTCAACTACGTCCCCTGGAGAATTTTCTTTTATAGATTTTCCTGCGGTGGCCGACGCGAAGCACGACAATGTCGTTGCCCTCGATGTCGAAGATCAGACGATAATCGCCGATGCGGAAACGGTAGCCGCCGAGTTCCGAATTAGTCAGGCGTTCAGCGGATTGAAGCGGATTGTCTTTGAAGCGAAGGAGTGTCGTGCCGATGCGGTTCTTGACACCAGCGTCAAGTCTGTCAATATCTCTAACGGCTTTTTGTGTATATACCAGCCGGTATTTCAACGCCCGAATACCTCATCATGCGTTTTAACACGGCCCTCTTTATAGTCTGTCCGGGCATCCTTAATGCTTTTCAGGTACTCAGGGGAGGTTGCTGCGAGCAATTCCTCCAAGAAGTCCTCTCGGTCCCTTTTTTTCATGGACTTCACGGCGCTAATGATTTCCTGCCGGGATAAACTGACTTTGATGGCGTTTAACATGAAATACTCCCTTCATCTCTTCTTGTTTAAGGGAAAAACCTTTTGACCTGACCTTACCATTTTCGGAAATAACTGCAAGGATGGCCCGACTCACGCCCGTTCATCCTTCGACAAGCTCAAGACGAACGGACACGCCGTGTCCCTACTCCCAGGACATCTCCAGCCGGAAGGGAAGCCCCCGGCGGGGCACCGGCAGATCGGTGTCCCAGGACAGCAGGAGAAACTCGTGTTCTCCCGGCGGCAGGGCAATCGCCACTTCGCCGCTCCACGCGGGCCCTTGCCAGACCTCCAGGAACCGGCGATTCAGCTCCAGGATCCAGATTCCGTCCCCCGGCGCCTCGAAGTCGATCCGCACCGTTCCTATCGGTTCGGCAACCCGGAAGGGCGCCCGCCAGGCCGGCCTCCCGGAGACTCTGCCCGCCCCGCGCCAGGCGTCGCGCACGATGCCCCCCATGGCAAAGAGCCTGATCCGCTCCTCCAGTGCTTCCCGTTGAATCCGGTCGGCATCGCCTCCCTGGTTTTCACTCAGCAAGTCCCGCAGGTGAAGCCAGGCCGGAAAATACTGGCTTCTCAGGTTCAGGGTCCGATACATCAATGACCGTGCCTGCGCCCGGTTTCCCTCTTCTTGTGCGATACGTCCCAGATAGTAGGAAAACATCGCCGGGTCGCCCCGTTTCGCCTCCAGCTCCTCCTGCAGGCGGGCCGCAAGGGTACGCCTGTCATACCACTCCCCGAAGTCCTCACCCCGGCGCTCAATGGACTCCATGGCCTGCAGGGCGTTTCCCCGGGCCAGCAGCAGCCCCGGATGCCGCGGGTCCAGGTCCGCCAGCCGACGGAGCAGTACCGGCCCCTTACGCCCGTACCGGCCTCCCTCCCGGTACTCGGTCCAGAGCCGGTCGGCCTCCGCCGCCCGCCGTCCTTCGCCTTCCCGAAGGAGCATCATGCCCCGTTCCCGATACCCATGGTCAATCAGGAAGGCCGCCGCCTCCAGCGCCGTCAGGGCGTCGGGCATGACCTCCGCCGGCGCCCCCGTTCCCCCCTCCCCCAGGTAGACCACCAGCAGATCCGCCACGTCCGCCGCGAGCCTCCGGTCCAGCGACAGTGCCCGCCGGAAGGCATCACGCCAGACCCCGGCATCGACGCCCTCCACCCCCGCCGCCCAGGCCGCCAGGGCCACGGTCCCCAGTTGTGCCTGAAGGCTCGCGTCGCCGGGACGAAGCGGCGCCGCCTGCCCCATGGCTTCCACCGCCCGCCGGAGTGTCTCTCCTCTCTCCTCCCCGGTTCCGCCGCTTTCCCGGTAGAGGGTCCACCCCAGTTCCCGCCATATCCGCCATGACGAGGGGTTGCACCGCAGGCCCGTGGCCAGAAGATACCCCGCCGGATCGGACAGCCGGGCCTCCCCTTCCGTCAGCAGCCGGTCCGCCTGCCCGGGATCCTGCCCCAGTCGTACCGCCGTCCGGAGCCAATAGTCCGCGTATCCCGGTGCGATCTCTCTGGCCTGCCGCAGCTCCTCCGCCGAGGGCCGCGTCTCGGGCCGGGTGGAGTCCACGAATATCCTGGCCGGCCCGTCGGCCCGCCAGGTCTGGACCACCGAAAAAGACGACACCGCCATGAGACCCGCCACGCCGGCGATAACCGCCCTGTTCACCCACCTCCCCCGCAGGGGAGCCTCGCCACCCACCTCCCCCTCGGAGGGATCCCTGCAGAGCGCCGTCCAGGCAACCGCCGCGATCAGCGCCAGCAGCAGCGGGTTCGCCGGTATGCGCATGGAGAAGTCGCTGAAGCCGTGGACCGCCGCGGCCACCACGGCCCCGACACCCCCGAGCCCGATCCCCAGGGCAAAGGGGTCCTTCCTCTTCCGCCAGCGGCCCAGTACCGACACCAGGAAGGCCGCCACCCCGGCCGCCACTATCAGGAAACCCGGCATGCCCATCTCGGCCGCAAGCTGTACCCAGTCGTTGTGGGCGTGGTCAACGACCTTCGACAAGGTCACCGACTGGAAGCGGGGAAAGACAAACTCGAAGGTTCCCGCTCCGGATCCGGTCCAGAGAAACTCCTTCGCCATGGACCAGGCGTCCCGCGTCCGGGCGATCCGGCCTTCCAGCCCCGAGCCGAAGACCGCCAGCCGTCCCACCAGCCTGTCCGCCGCCACGTAGCCCACGTAGCTCATGACCGCGGCGAGGACCGCCATGAGGGCAAAGCCGCCCCTGCTCCGGAATCCCCGGGCCAGGATCAGTCCCAGCATGAAGACCAGGGCGACCACGAGGGACACCACGCCCCCCCGGGAGGCGCTCGCCAGGTGGGCCGCCAGCATCACCGCCAGGGCAAGCGTGACCAATCCCCCCCGGTACCCGAATTCCCCGGCCCGCCGCACCAGCCGCTCCCGGAACCGTTCCCGCCGGCTCCCCCGCCGCCCTGCCCGCCGCGACCCTCCGGCAATCGCCCAGAGGTACCCGATCCCCAGGCAGATGGCCATGGAGAGGAACCCCGCCAGGTGGTTGCGGTTGACGAAGGTGCCCGTCGCCACGTTCCCCGTGAAGGGGTTCTCCCACCAGAGGATGGCGGTGCTTCCCGTGGCAAGCTGAAGAAGGCCGTAGAGACCCTGGAACACCCCCACACCCAGTATCCCCAGAACCGCCCACTGCAACCGCGCCCGCTCCCCCAGCCCCTCCAGGGCGATCCGGTAATAGAGAAGCAACGCAAACCCCAGCACCAGGGCGTCGACGGTCATGAAGGGGTAAAGCGACAGGCGCGGCTTCGCCCCCACCACGGACCACAGCCGTCCCGCCTCGGGCGACAGGACTCCCACCACCGCCGCCGGCAGGGGCACCACCTGCAGTACCCCCCACACAAGCAGAAAAACCCCCACATAAAAAAACGGGGGCAGGCCCCGTTTTGCCGAACCGGCCCAGGGCCTGCCCCCCCTATCGAGGACCATCACCAGCGTGAAGGCGAAGATCGCCAGTATGACTATGGAGCGGCTCCAGACATGGACACCGCCGAAGAAGAGCGCCGCAAACCCCGCCACGGCCACCAGGAAGGCGGGAACGGCCCATGCCGGAAGAAACCTCACGGAGACGCCTTCCGGAACAGCCCGCATCCGAAGTAACGAGTCATTCCTTCTTCACCTGCTCCCCGGCTCCCCTTGAACCTGAGACCCGGTTTGAAAAACGATCGATTGTGTCATTGCGACCGTCCCCTGCCGGCACCGACCGCCCTCCTCCGTCGACACCGGCCGTCCCCTGCAAGCACCGACCGCCCTCTGCAAGCACCGACCGCCCTCCTCTGTCATTTCGACCGGAGGGAACCGAAGGGAGAAATCTTGCACTAACGGCCATCATGTTGTCATTTCGACCTCTCCCCTGTCACTTCGAACACATGTGAGCTTTAATACCAGCCATTTCTGTCATTTCGACCGTCCAACCTTGTCATTTCGACCGAAGGGAGAAATCTTGCAGCACATCGACATTAAAGATCCCTCGCTTTGCTCGGGACATGGATTTCTCGTCGCTACGCTCCTCGAAATGACGGAATATGAACGCTCCTCGAAATGACGGGTCTTAAGACGCTCCTTAAGGCACTCCTCGGAATGACACAATGAAAGGTCTTATACAAAGAACGTGAATGGTGAATAAAAAAGTAGTCAAGAATCTTTTTAAAACCTTGATCCCAAGATATCTTAATCACTTTCAAGATCCTTGTATAATTCTTTGAGCGATTTATGATCCCTTTCGTCCCTTTGTGGCCTTCCTTTTATTCCCCGACTCATTCGGCATTACCCTCTTTATTGCCCCTTTTAAAGGGTATTACCTCTTTTCCCTTTTACGCCATAGAGCACCGGGGCCTCGCCCGATACATTCCACATCACCTTTGGCCTGAAGACCTCGAAGAACCCTGCGAATCATATCCCGGCTTACACCCGGACAGGCTCTCTCCAAATCGCTCACCGAAAAATCCGCAGAAAAATCCCTCACGGTTTTTTCGATCAATTCCGTTTTAGCGCCTCGTGGAGCTTTGGTCCGGCCCAGACGGTCCTCAAATTCCCTGTAGGCCGTTTTCAGAATCGACAAGAGATAATTGATATATGGCCACGGGTTGTGCGTACCCTCATGCCAGCCCTGGGAGCTTTGCTGAAGGGTTTCGTAGTATCGTTCCTTGTGCTGTTCAATAAGGCGCTCCAGGCTGATATATCGCCCGACCTCGATCCCGAAATGGTAACATTGCAGGAGCATCAGGAGCCGGGACACCCGGCCGTTGGCGTCACGAAACGGGTGGATGCACAGGAAATCCAGGTTAAAGGCGGCTAAAAGGACAAGAGGCGGAACTTTTCGATCCTTGACGGCATCGTCGTACAACTCGACAAGATCCCGCATGCAGGTCGGCGCGCTTTTAGCCGGAACCGTCTTGAAGCGGACTCGAGACCTGCCATCCGGAAGCTTTTCTATGATGTCGCCGTCTTTTTCCTTGTATTTTCCGGCATCCCAGATTTCCCCGCGTGTCATACGGTGGAATTGTAAAATGGTTTCTTCCGATATCGGAATTTTCTCGCCCTGCTCATGAATCCATGTCAGAGCCTGTCGGTACCCCCGCACTTCCTCCTCGTCACGGTCCCGCAGCAGAGGCCGACCGAAAACGATGGTGGCGATTCTGGATTGATCGACTTCCACGCCCTCGATCCGGTTTGACGAAACAGCGCTTTCAATGAGCGCGTGCTCCCGGAGAACCTTGAGACGTTGCGGCGACTGGCGGGTGAACAATTCCTGTTTTCCACGCGCTTCGCCGAGATCAGCAAGGTACCAGGAAGTGGCGGCCGGAACGGATTCGAACTCGCGGGAAAAAAGCCGAAGGGTTATCATGGCGTTTTCCTTCCATATGGCTCACTATCCTCCCTGACCATCATCGGTTTCGTCATGGCGTTCACGGCGTGCTTCGCGGAATGACATACAGAGACCTTTAAAACGATCGATTGTGTCATTGCGACCGCCCCCTGCCGGCACCGACCGTCCCCTGCAGGCACCGATCGCCCTCTGCCGGCACCGACCGTCCCCTGCAGGGGGACCGCCCTCCTCTGTCATTTCGACCGGAGGGAACCGAAGGGAGAAATCTTGCACTAACGGCCATCATGTTGTCATTTCGACCTCTCCCCTGTCACTTCGAACGCATGTGAGCTTTATTGAATACCAGCCATTTCTGTCATTTCGACCGTAGGGAGAAATCTTTAACCAGCCCACGGCCATCATTAGGATTTCTCGTCGCTCGCGCTCCTCGAAATGACGGAATATGAACGCCGCTCCTCGAAATGACGGTGGCCTTAAGGCGCTCCTCGAAATAACACAATGAAAGGTCTTATACAAAGAACGTGAATGGTGAATAAAAAAGTAGTTAAGGTTTAAGATTTAAATAAGCGCGAGGTCAATAAACTTCGTCGTGTCCACCAATATCAATCAGCAGGATTTCCGTCTTGCTTATAAATTTAAAGATTACCCGACAATCAAAATTAACACTAAATGCCCAAAGCCCTTCAAGCCTGCCTGTCAATTTATGAGTTCTTAGGCGTGGCTGAAAAGGATCCTTTACAAACATTTTGACAGCGGCCCAAAATCTGCTCTTGAGTTCGTGGTCGTTCTTTACTTTCTTACGGTAAATCTTTTTAAAACCTTGATCCCAAGATATCTTAATCACTTTCAAGATCCTTGTATAATTCTTTGACGGTGCCGCGTTTGGTCATCTTCTTCCTGAAACCGGCCATCGCTGTTTTTTCTCTCTTGGCAATGGCCTCTCTCCTTGCCTCTATCAACTGTTTCTTGATCACTTCTGTCGCATATTCCTTGTCATCAAGCGGCAAGTGGATAAATTCATCGATCAGCTTGTTCACTGTTGCTGTGCTCATTGATTTCGCCTCCTCTTTTCTTTCATCTGTAAAACTACCAAAATTAGAATGAAGAGTAAAGATTTAAAGTAATTAAGCACCTTTGTCATTTCTCGTCGCTTCGCTCCTCGAAACGGCACAATGAAAGGTCTCAGGTTATCAGGTTATTAACCGCGCCGGGTTGTGGGGAGAGGGTGCAACCTCGTGCCACCCGGTGTAGTGCGTGGCGCTCGCTCGTGACCTCGCGTGACCTTCAGGTTATCAGCCGCGCCGGGTTAGCGGGGTTAAAACCCCGCACTACATTGTGAAAAACAGAATCGTCCGCTTTTCCCTTCAATGCTGACATCATCACAGCAATTGTAAGAACGGATTTTCAATCAGGATACCTTCGATGATCTGCCCGTGCTTCAGATCTTCCGTGATAATTTTTCCCGCTTGAAGCCGAAGGGCGGCGGTAATAATCAGTGCGTCCCAAAAAGAGAGATTATTTTTTTCGCCGATTTCAGAAGCCCGGATCGTCATCTCCGGATCATTGGCCTGCACGGGCCAGACGAGGTAATTACGGATGATCTCTCGTGCTTCAGCAGGCCTCAACGGATTTTTGATCTTACGCGTGACGGTGACATAAAACTCCTGTAAAACCTGCGTGCTGATCACCCCCGTTCCCGCTTCCCAAAGTCCTTCAATAAGGGCGGAGGCATTGGAATGCCTATCTCCGGTACTCAAGTCGTGCGCATAAACGAGGATATTGGTATCCACAAAACTATTATCGCTCATGAAGCTCATCCCTTGAAGGGTAGCGATCCATACCGGAATGAAAGCCCGCATGCATCGCGGCGATGGCCTTCTGTTTCGCTATATCGTATTGCCTCGCGTTCCGGATGATTCTTTCCAGCTCCAAGCGCAACAACCCATTCAGTGACGTCCCTCGCTGTGCCGCAATCACCTTGCCTGCCCGGATCAGTTCCTTATCAAGACTGATAGTAATATTCTGTTTCAAGGTAAAACCCCCTCTTTTTTACACGTGATTTACGTGTAACACGGCAGGCAGAGAAAAATCAACCGGAAATAATGGGGATGTAGAAGAGGGAAGATTCAGGGAAAGGTGCCTGCCTCCCGCCTCCTGATTGTTAGCATAAGCTGTCGATTATTCATACCTTCCGGCCGCGGCCTTCAGAGAGCTTTAATACCAGCCATTTTTGTCATTTCGACCGTCCAACTTTGTCATTTCGACCGTCCAACCTTGTCATTTCGACCGCAGGGAGAAATCTTGCAACACATCGACATTAAAGAAAGATTTCTCGTCGCTTCGCTCCTCGAAATGACGGAATATGAACACTCCTCGAAATGACGAACCTTAGGGCCCTCCTCGAAATGACGGAATATGAACACTCCTCGAAACGGCACAATGAAAGGTTTCAGGTTATCAGGTTATCAGCCGCGCCGGGTTAGCAGGGTTAAAACCCCGCACTACATTGATCATCTGCGTAGCTTTACCCCGCACTACATTGTGAAAAACAGAGTCGTCCACTTTTTTTGAAAGTCTCATCTCAGTGCATCAAGACCTTTACGATCCAGAATACTCAATAGCTTCAGAGAGGGGCCGGCAGGATGCTTATCACCAAGCTCCCACTTTTGGATTGTAGAAACACTGATATTCAGCACCGCCGCCATCACAGCCTGGCTAAGCCTGTAACGCTCCCTCAAAGAACGAATCTGTTCCGCTGAATAAGCAGACACGGGCTCGACACACAAAAAGTCATATTCGCGCATTTTGCGCTTATCAATAACTTTGAGTTTATGCAGGTCTTGAGCGGTTTCATGAACCGCGCCCAAAAGTCGGCTTTGATACTTTTCACGCTTCATTTTCAACCTCCACCAAAATGCCTTCCTCAACAGCAGATTGAATTTGCCCCGCAGTCATCCCAAGAAGGTCTTTTGCCAGCATTTTCAACGTCACCAGTTCTTTTTCTGAAATATTCTCAAGCTCGTTCTTTTCAAAACCAAACACAAAAAACCATTTCTTACCCAAGTTTGTTGCCACCAATGTCCTGACACTGCCGCGCGGCAATTTTGTCATTTCGACCGCAGGGAGAAATCTTGGAGCACATCGATATTAAAGAAAGATTTCTCGTCGCTTCGCTCCTCGAAATGACGGAATATGAACACTCCTCGAAATGACAAACCTTAGGGCGCTCCTCGAAATGACAAACCTTAGGGCGCTCCTCGAAATGACAAACCTTAGGGCCCTCCTCGAAATGACGGAACAAAAGCGCTCCTCGAATCGACGGAACTTGAACGTCCTTCGTAATGACGGACCATAAGGCATTCCTCGAAATGACGAATCTTAAGGCGCTCCTCGAAATGACAAACTTTAGGGCACCCTCCTTGTGTGTATGGTTTTGTTGGTGAACTTTTCCATATCACACTTTAGAGGACGCTTTTCTTGTTTCCTAAGATAAAGCTCTCGGCCTCTCACCGAAACACCCACAGAACCACCCGCCGTCTCAGAACCGGGATGTACGCCGCGTATCCCGCCGCCACGCCGATCATGTTCGCCAGCAGGTCGTTCACGTTATAGGTCCGGTAGTCAAGGAGGTGGTGCAACCCCTCGCTTCCCGCCGCCAGCAGCACGCCCAAGGCGAACCACAGAGGCTCCCGCTTCCGCGCCGCAAGCCCCAGGAACGCCCAGGGAACATAGAGAACCACGTGCGCCAGGTAGTCGGCCCGAAGGGACAGCACCGTGACGCTGCTCATGTTCATGCCGCCCGTCGGGACTAAGGCCAGGACCACGATGCCGACCAGATAGACCCGCAGCAGCATCGTCATCGCTCTCGCTCGTCCGGTCACGGTCACCCTGTCAGGCACTCCGTGCCCGCTTCACCACGATGTTCCAGAAACTCATCCAGAAATACCGCCACTGGGTCCGGAAGGGCTCTTTCATGAACGATTCGATATAGCGCTTCTCGGAGGCGCAGATTTCCTCGAAGGTTTTCGGCAGGTCGGCGTAAAAAGGCGGTACCAGCCCCGGCTTTACCCTTTGTCTCAATTCCCGCAACTCCCCGCTGTAGAGTTCCAGGTACTGCCGGCTCAGGGGCCGCACCCCCACGATCTGCAGATCGCCGCGAATCCAGTTGTAGAGCATGGGCAGTTCATCGATCCAGAACTTCCGGAAATACTCCCCCCATTCGGTCACTCGAAAATCATTGCTGAACTTTCCCCCCTCCTGAAGCTGGTTCTGCCTGTAGACGTAATCCTGGAGATACTCAGAGTAGGGGTGCATGGTGCGGAACTTGTAAACCGTGATGGGTTTTCCTCCATATCCGGACCGCCTGAGCTTCACCAGGGGCCCGTAGGTCGGGTCCGGGTCGTTGGAGGGCGTCCCGGTCTTTCTGGCTATAAAATAATAGCGGCCGTTGAGCACCCTGTCGGCCACGACTTCAAACCCGCAGTAGTAGAGCCGGCCGAGCACCTCTGCCTTTGAGACGATCCGGTTGAGTCCCTTGGTGACGGCAAAGTACACCTTTTTTGCCAGCGGCAGTTTCGGTGTCACCCGGCTCCAGGCAAAGTCCATGACATAGAGTACGCCGCCGAGAGGCCTGGAAAAACGTTCCATGAGATAGCTCTTCTGAGTCTCAAGGGTATGGGCCTTGCCCACCAGCCATCCCCCGGGCTTCAGCGCCCCGTGGACCAGCAGAAAATACTGGTTCAGGAACCGTATGTCATTTATCTTCTTGAGGTTGATCACCAGTTCTTTCCCGCAGTGCTCTCCGGGATTCTCAGGCACGAGACCGTTCGACCTGATTTCTCCCAGGTCCCGCACGCTCAGCAGGACCGTCCGGGACGTATCGACCGATTCGAGGTCGATGTGCTCTTTCATGACCCCGTACAGCCCGGGCTCAAAGAAGTGCAGCGCATGGCGTATTTTTTCGTCAACGGGATCGACGCACTGCCCGTTGTCACCATCCCCATGCGCCTCCTCCGGCACCGCCTGACGCTTCAGCGACAGGGAGCCGTACCCCGCTTCCGCTTCCCCGGACTCCCGCTTGTAGGACCGCCAGCGGTAATAGAGGACGAAGAGCCCGAATTCAAGAACCGCAAAGATAAGCACCGTCCCGAACATCTGCCCCCGGGACAGGCTGTAGTAGTGAAGAAACATCATCACCGCTCCCAGCCCCGCGGCCATGAACAGGGCCGACTTCAGCGACGAGGCGATCACGGAATAGGAAGATCCGAAATTATTCCGATCAAATTTTTTCGACAGGATGGAAGTCACAACCCAGATGCCGAACAGCATGCACAGCTTGTCGAACGCGTACTCCGTCCACAGGAACTCTCCCCGCTTCATCAGCGTGGCCAGCCAGAATGCAACAAAAAGGAGACAGCCGTCGGCAAGCACAAGAGTGATTGACGGCTTTCGAAACCCGGGGATACTCCGGGGCACAATGTTCCGGATCGAGAAGGACTCCCTGTTCGTCCGGCAGGACTCGATTCCCAGAACCACTGCCTGCAAGGCGCCATAGAGGAAAATCGTCCCGTAGATCAGCACCCTCGACATCCCCGTCATGCCCAGCAGAACCACAAACAGAGAGACAAGTCCCGCCATGACCAGCGTCTGGACCGACACAACCTCGAGACTGCCCCTCAGCGATCTTTCCTCCATGCTTGAATACTTCTTCAGCATCACCGCAAGCACCAGGCTCGTCACCAGGATAAGGGCCAAAAGACCGCGGTGGCGAGCCGCAACCACCAGGGTCCCGTACTTCCCCACGTGGATGGCGTAAAACGAACCAACCAGCATCATGACGTCCAGCACAAACGGACGCAGAACGCCTCGCGACACGGTTGATGGCTGCACCTGTGAGGTTTCGTTCATAGTAGGAGGTTAGGAAAAATAGTAATGGGAAACGTTGAGTGGATAGGGAAAGGACTCTTTTCCAGGCCCGAGTCAGGAAGGTAGGAATTTTCAATTGTTGACTATCGTTTGATCAATGACCTCTTAACCAGATTTTTCACGGTCTGCCAGACCAGTTCCTTCACCCAGGGCCAGGGCCGGTTGTGCCACCGCTGGGGATGGACGTTTATCATTATCCGATCCGGCAGTTTACCCTCTCTCGCCAGTTCCATCAGGTGAAAGGTACTTTTGACAGGAATGTCAAAGCCCGAATCTACCCGGTCACGAATGCTTGAGGACTCGTTGTTCCACCGTCGCCCCGTATCGGTAAGGTAAAATATCTTCTTGTAATTAACATCGAAATAGGGTTCGCCGATAATGCCATAATCACGATAATCATATCTTTTCCACAAATCCCGGTTGTCATACCGCGACAGGGGGCTTCCATGCATGCAGACTGTCTTCACCGGATAGATCGCCCGGAACCGCTCCAACTGCCGTTCAAAATGCCCGATTGCCATCTCGTAGTCGCCTTTGGCAATGGCAAGATCCTCGTAATGATACCCCAACTCATGCCCCATAGCCGCAATACGACGCATAACATCCTCGCTCCAGGACTCCGGGACAACCCGGAAATAATAAGTTGCCTGAATACCGAGAAAATGCTCCATCTCGGCCATGCGAAGGGCATTGTCGGGGAGCCGGTCCACGTCGTGGCGGAGGATGATGGTTTTTGTGTCCGGCGTTGCCAGAAAATCTTTGAAAGTCCGGAATGTGTATTGATCAGGCTTAAGAGTACCCAGCAAATAATCATAGAGTGAAAGGGTAAAATCCTTTTTCATTTCTGGACCATACATGAGTGCCTATTTTTTACGATCTTGTACTTTCTGAACATTTCTAAAAGGGACAGATCAGAGAGAGCATCTGAAATAGCGAAGTTATACATGAACTTATGCTTGGGATACTGCGATAGAACCAATTCCCTTTTTTCCCCTCCATAGCAATGAATAAACTTGCCATTTATTACATCGGATGCCAGATAAGGCCATCCAAGCCCTTGGGCAACTTCATTAACATAATCAGAAGGTGACGCAGACACCAATATGTTGATAGTATCAGGGCCCGTTTCCCGCTGGATAATTTCCATAATCTCGGGTCTTATTTCGGACAGTATCCTGTTTTTCAAATCGTGCATCATGTCCTGATAATGCCTGTCCTGCCTTAAAGCCACGAGGACCTTGTATTTAAATGTGTCGGCCTTTATTATTCGAAGCTTCCGAAGGAGAGTATAGAATGCCACGGGGGTTAAATATTTTTTGCCCCGCAAATAAGAAAGAACCAGAATCCTGAAAGAATCATAGGGGATCAAGGTTCGATCAAGATCAATGACGTTGATATTACGCATGAATTCCGGGCGACATCTTTCTGATGATCAGGCTGGCAAAGCCTCTGGGATCGTCAAGACAGGACACATCAGCTCTGTTTCGTCGGATGTTTCGTAGAAACGTTTTTAAGGGACGTAAGTCCCGCTTGGCCAGATAATTAATCAAGGACAAATAAATCAACGGGGATAAATAGGTTTTCCACTGGACCGTTTCATTAATCGTCAGCGAAGACGTGCCAAGCAGCGGCGCAAAATAATTACACCCGTTCTGAAGACCCTGGTTAATGGAACCCCATATCCTGGGATTGACTTCTATCACGTATATTTCATCTTCATCGGTTAGCTTGAATTCGAGCATAGCAAAACCAGACCATTTCGTCGCACGCACAATTTGAGCTGCCATTTCCCTCATACGCGTATCGTAATAGCTGTCACGGTAGACGCTTGATCCGCCTGTGATCGGTTGCTCTGCAAGCCTGACATGGCCATATCCATTCAGAATCTTGCCGTTTCTGGCAAATACTGAGTAACCGACGCCAACTCCTTTCACATACTCCTGGATAATCTGTTCACTATTGTAATGTGCTTTGTGCGCATTTCGATCTTTTTCATTAAAAACGTATTTCACCCCCCTGGCTGATGATAAATTGGTGGGTTTGATAACAAAAGGCGGTTCGGCAGAATCATACGAATCAAATGTCCGGGGCCTTTTTATGTTCAGTTCAGCCAAGAGTTTTTCGAGTTTTTCCTTGTCATGCAGTCTTTCAAACTGATCATAATTGCCGATATACGCGAATGCTTCGCCGAACATCTTTTTGTTTTTAATATATTCACCGTACATGTCGCTGGGGACGGGAATAAACAGATTAATTGTCTTATCTTCAATAAGTTGCCGTAAATGTCGAAGATGACTTTGTGGATCTATCTTCGGGGAGGGAACAAGAACAAACTCATCGCAATATCTGGTGTGCACAGATGTTATTCTCTTATTATAATCATAGGCACATATTGCCACATCGGAATAATATTTTTTTAAATATTTTGCGATAACAATAGCTTTGTAGCTTGATATTTCACCGATCAATATTTTTTTCATATGGAGAGTATATGCTCCATTATAATCCTGGCAGCATTGCCATCGCCATATGGATTATCCCACTCACGTTTCGTTTTTACCATACGCTTCACACATTCAACAATTTTCTCTTCCTTTGTTCCGGAAATGACATTTGCCCCTTTTTCGACAGTCTCAGGACGTTCCGTGTTTTCCCGCAACGTCACGCATGGAACTTTCAGAATGCACGCCTCTTCCTGCACCCCTCCCGAATCGGTAATGATCGTCAAGGCATTAAGCTGCAACAGTAAAAAATCCAGATAACTGACGGGCTCTAAAATTTTCACCCAATCATTTGCGATTGTAATATGATACTCGTTGATCATTTTTTTTGTTCGTGGGTGCATTGGAATAATAATAGGCACCTGGTAATCTGATGCAATCCTCTCCAAAGCACGTAGAATATTTCGCAGTTTGTGTTTATCATCAACATTTTCCGGCCTGTGAAATGTTCCAAGAAAATAATTCTTTGTCGTTATATTAAGATCCTTCATTACTGAACTGCTGCTTTTAGCTATATCAATGTGCTCATAGACGGCATCTGTTATGGTATTTCCTGTTATGATTATCTTACTTTCGTCGATACCCTCATTAAGCAGATTCTTCTTTGCAGTTTCAGTCGGGGCATAGAGATAATCTGAAACGTGATCTGCGACGATCCTGTTGATTTCTTCCGGCATGTTTCTATCATAACTTCGCAATCCAGCTTCCACGTGCCCGATCATGATTTTCTCTTTGCATCCGGCCAGCGCCGCTGCCATCACGCTGTTCGTATCGCCTTGCACCAAAACTATACTTGGCCTGTCATTGGTAAATACATCTTCAATAAGGCTCAAAATCAATGCAGTCTGTTTTGCATGGCTTGCAGAACCGACTTCAAGATTGTATTCCGGTGTGGGTAGATGTAACTCCTCAAAAAATACCTTATCCAACGAAAAAGAATAATGCTGACCTGTGTGGATAATGTAATAGGGATAATTGTTTCTTTCACATAGACGGATGATGGGGGACATTTTGATGATCTCAGGCCTAGTGCCAACAACTATGCACACTTTCATACTTATAGAATCCATTTCTTTGAATTTATATAATTCACAAACCAGTCGGTTAGATCTATCTTGTCCAGAAGCAATTTGGATCTTCTGGCATGCCACTGTTCCTTTAAATCTTTCTGCACGAGTAAACGCTGTATCGTTTCCAGCATCTTATCAAATTCACCTGGAGTAAATCCGAATGTCAGTTGATATTTTTTTTCCAATTCATCCAAGTAAGACAACCTTCCCACAAATGAATTGTACCGGATGGAAGGGGTTGCCAGCACTGCCGCCTCGGAGGCCATCGTCTGGCTGTCGCCCACATATAAGTGAGCACAGGCCATTATTGAATGCATTGCAGTCACCGGGGCATCAATAATATATTTTTTCAAGTAACCGTCCACTTCCGACTCGCTGGAGATAAAGACCCTGCCATATTTTTCAAGAAATCGTATCAATTTGATCTTGTCCTTTATTCCCTCGGCAAAATAATCGTGATGTGCTTTTAAAGCGCTGAACCTGACAATAAAGTATCTTTCTGATTCATTAACTCCTAAATATTTTAAAACCATTTTATCTGGCTCAAAATGGTTTGGATGCAGGTATGCCAGTTCTTTAAGACTATTCACAAAGACCTGCTTGTTCTCACCCAGTCTGTCCCTGATGCAGGAGGGATGTATTACTTTGTCGGCGAAGGGGTAGGTGCTTCTGGCAAAAAGCGGAACAACATCGCCGTCATCATCGGTGAAGATGACGGAACGGGTACTTGTCAATACAGCGCCGTGTGCGACAGTGGTTGATCCGCCAATCGCCAGATCAACATTATACTTTTTCAGAGTTGATCGCATTTTACGATTGAGTTTGACTTGATTTATTATTTTTGAGGCTATTCCATCAACTTTTTCACCAAGCAGGACGTAATCTAAATTATACGATGACAATAATCCCGTTATGCTGTTGTGAGCCTGTGCGGTAATGACAATGCTGTGATTCTGTTTTTTAAGATTCGAAATGATATTTTTGTACAGGTGTACGTACGAGGGATGGCTAATATCAAATAGTATGTTCAGAGGCATGAAAGATTATTTCTGTGGGTTCAAGATGTTGATAATGCGATTGAAGGCGTCGTCAATACGCTGAGAATTATCTATGACAGTGTAGCCCTTTGACTTTGCGATATCCAGATACCACCTTCTTTCTGTTTGAAGAATTTCGGTGGGATATGTATAAGGATCGTTTCTTTCAGTTTGTCTTTTTAATGACACAGCGGGGTCGATATCGATAACAAATGTCCAATCACCCGATATATTCCACCAGATAAACTTGAGCCATTTCGTGTGGTAGTTCAGCGCCGCAAGCTTGATTTGCGTGGCGCATATAAATCTGTCGTAAATATAAATTTCATTTCGCCTTCGAGGCTGGTTCAACAGATAAAAAAGTATATTATCAACCAAGGCAATCGGTGGTTTAATAAACGCGGACAGTGACTTCTTTTTAGGTGCGTGGTACGATGTTTTCCTGGGTTTTCTATCCCTGTCAATTATTTTCCCTATTCCCAGCCTGTCCCTGAAAAAATCAGCGAATATCCATTTATGGAATGGTACAATGGTAACATCAAAGCCTTTTTGCCGAAGGTGTTCTGTAGTCATCTTTGCAAGTGTTGACTTTCCCGATCCGTCTATTCCCAGCAAGGTGATCTTCATATCTTAGGCCTTTAGAAATTCACTAATCAAACCTGGCTCATAGGAGCTAGGCATTGAAACGCTGTACATATCAACATTGGAAATATCTTTAATAAAAACATTTCTAAGCTTTTCCTCTAAAGAATCCAACGTCCTAATCTCATGAAGATATTCTGAAAAACAATTATTGCTTATTCCCGAGAAGGTATGCGTTGGTGTGATATCTATTTCTTCCACCTCGTTCAAAATCAATTTGTCTATAAGATCTTCAAGATTATTCTTTATGCACTCAAATTTGTTTTTCTTTTCAAGAAAAAATATTTTTCTGGTTTTACATGGCTTCGAAATTGGTATATCGATAGTCTTATTTTTGAGTAAAGATAAACCAAGAAATAATTTATGGATGACAGATGGAGGGTCCTCATTCTTATAGTACTTTATTTTGTGATTTAAGGAGTGAATGTTTAAGGGGAACGGATAAATTTTTTCATCGCTCAGCAAAACATTTTCTTCTCCTAAAAAACTGGTCTCCGGCTGTCGTAACAAGTCCATTATGATGGACGTCTTAAATGCCCCGGGTCTTCCGATGAAAACATATGCTTCATCCTTTATATTTACAGCACTTGAGTGAATTAAGGTACATCCCTTTCTGATTAAGCAATAATAAAGCAAAGAGCGTACGTATAAATTTTTTAGAGCTGAATATTCAAAAAACTTTCGGACACCATTCACGTACGGAATAATTGTCACATCAACAAAACCATTCTCATACTCAAGAATTTCAACTTCCCATTTAGGATATCGCTTTTTAAAAGCGTGTTTTATACCATATTCTTCTCTGTTAGCATTAAACGTTTTTGATACTGTCACCCTGAAATCAGGATCTACATGTTCATCAACAGTAAAATATTTATACTCAGGGTTCGTATTCTTCAAAAATCCAGCTATATTATTGTTTCTGAGCTGAAACTTAATGATGTTATGTATATCGAAATATTCCAAAATCATAAATTTCATACCAATCAAGAATATGCGAAAAGTCTCTCATTTTTAATATGGCCTAGTTTTTGGGGGAAAGGTCCACGTGCGTACAAGAGAAATAATTTTTTTGTATTGTTCGATCATAACATTAACCGTAAACTCCTTTAAGTACTTTTCGCGAACTTTCTTAGACAAATCTCTGTATGTATCCTCAGTGATAGTGGGTAAATTATTTATACAGTCCCTTAATTCAGGGAAGGAGTTACATACAAAGCCATTTACCCCATCCTCAACGATTTCAAGATTCCCGCCCACATTGTTGCATATTATAGGCTTCCCCATCATTGCTGCTTCTAAAAGGGATATAGGCAATCCTTCTTTTTCAGTAAACAACATAACATAGTCTGTTTCTGAATATAAATTCAACATATCGCTTCTGAACCCTAATGGAATGAAATTATTGTCGTCCTTACACGCTTTCACGAGGTCGCTATATAATGGTCCATCACCGGCGAACATTATTTTTACATTTTTGCTCAATCTGTTTTTTAATGTGTTAACTATATTGAGCTGGTTCTTAACCTTTGTGATCCGTGCGGGAAACAATATTTTTATATCGTTTTCATTATATTTAAATCCTTTAGTATCGAAACTATATCGATCATGAATTCCGTTTTTTATAACAATTACTCTTGATGGCTTACATCTAAAATATTCTATCAGGTTTGTTTTGACCCGATCTGATACGGCAATAATTGTTGAGGGATAAAGAGTAAAATATCTTAAACTAAAAAATTCGTTGTGAGCTATATGAATAATATTTCTTTTTAAGAACAGTGACAGTAATAATAATTTGGTAGTCAATTTTCGGTGATGAGAGATTATGAGCGCTCTAGTAAATAAAAGATCCAATAAAGATAAACGCTTGTAGTGTGATTCAGGTATTACTTTTTTATATTCATCATTTATTTTTTCATATCGATCATAGCTTGAGATTATAATTTTATAATCATCTTTCAAGCCTAAATACTGATCGATAATAACATTATGGGCCCCACCGACATTTTGAAAACTTGGATACAGGAGGTAAATTTTTTTCTTCATTTTCTTCATTTTCTCCGTAAGCTATTAATACAATTAATCGATCTATCGTTAATTCAGCCCATCTGATACTTCTCTTATACCTGTCACATGACCACTTTTTAAATTTTTCTTTTCATGTGGCTGGACATTATTCGCAAATTGCATTCAGATATTTTTGCAAGTTATTTTTTACAATGATTTCCCACGTATGATCTTTAGATTCATCTCTGATTATTTTTGAATCATAATTGAATCTATTTTCTAATAACACTTTTAATCCCGAATAAAATTCGTCGGCGGAATCTCCCACAAGTACACCGTTTTTCTGATTGATTACTTTCATGTTTTCTGAGGTACGTGTCGCTATCACCGGCATGCCAGATAGTAGATATTCAAAAGTTTTTAAAGGTGGCTGAATATCGTAATAATGTGTCATCGGGATGTATGAAACACCAATGTTTGCATTATCGAAAAAGGGTTTAATTTGTGTATGGGGAATTTTCCCCATGATTGTTACGGCGTTATTCAGTCCGAATTGATCGACAAGTTCTCTTAAAAGATTTTCCTCATTGAGTGTCCCTGTGCCAATAATCGTATAGTTTAAGGTTATGTGACTACAAAATTCGTCGTAAAACCTTTTAAATCCGTGGATAGTCACATCAATGTTTCTGTTAACAAGCGTCCCCACATAGATAAGACGAAATTGATCAAAAGTTTTATTGGCATATGATATAATATCAGCTCCAAGGGGAAGAATGTGGGCCTTATGCGCAATATTCAATTTGTCCGCTAAACCCTGCGATATAATGGTCACGTTCTTGAAAAATTTTGCTTCAAACTTAAGCCTTGAATCATAGAACCAGCGTTTTATTCTATTTTTATTAACTGATCCAGTACGAATATCCAACACAAAGTAGTGTGATGGTTTGCATAGACGTAACGCTAGTGAAACCCCTTTGACGTATTTGATAAAAACAATACTCTTTTCGCGAGAACCTATTTCACTAAGAATCTGATTCAGGAACCGTATACTCCGTACTAAGATATTGCCCGCCCTGCTTACATATACCACCCTCACTTCATCCATCTCAATTTTTGAAAATCCATGGTCTTTGCAAATATAAGTAATCGAGCAGTTATTCCTTAGATATTTGCAAAAATTCAAATTGCCAGTATGATAGCCAAACTGGACTTGATCTATTATAATAAGATCCATAACTTATGGCGACGTTTAAGTGCAAACAATGCGCAGATTTTTAGACAGGACAATATTTTTTGTTTAGATGATATGTTACGCTGGATACACATTTCTTTTACCACCATGCAATAGCGCAAGCATACCAAAATACATAAATAAAACAACCAGATCAGAGAAAAACGTAGATGAATATATGAAAGAATCTAAAAATAGTAAAACAGTGACAGATAGCAATGCGAGATACATAGATTCATTTTCGAAACGAATCCAAATATCTTTAAAGATATGGAAAAACATACCGAAAAGAAGGACTACCCCCAAAATGCCGACTTGCAAATAAGCTTGTATGAAACCAGCTCTGCCTCCGTAACGGATTCCATACAGGGATAGCATTGAGTGGTCTTCACCTGTGACACTCTCCATAAGAATTAATTTCCCTGCTCCTTCTCCAAACAATAGGGCGGCCCCTCCTTTGTCCCATAGATAGTGTGTAAAATATAGAAATCCGTCTAAGCGCCGTATCTGTGTCATAGCAGACACCGGCAAATAAAATACACGGCTATGATCTTTGTCTAAGTCAGTGTAATCAATGATATAATCTTTTGCGTACGTATAATCGAACCTTCCTCCAACTTTATATTCAGGATTTAAACTTGGGACCATTCTAACAGTTGCATAAAATGTTATACCGCTGATAACGAATCCTATGGTTACATACTTTAAAAGCTGACCTAATTGCATCTTTTTACTTTTAAAAGCAAAAATTAAGAATACAGTCAACAGCATAAGTGGGGCAAAAAAAATCGTTGCTCGTTTTTCTCCTACTATAGAAAACAGAATAAAAGCAGGAATGAGCCATAAATATATATTCCTTCTATTATACAAGTACAAGGAAAACAGAATTATAATAATGAATAGAGAAAAAATACACGAGAGACTTCCAGAGACAACTGACAAGGTGCCGATTCCCCCCTTTTCCGAAACACCCAATACAGACCATTTAATTATAATGGCTGGTATTTGTAAAAGAACAAGAACTTTCACAAGACGTAAGATCACATTAATCCTGCTAGTATTATTTTCGTTACTGAGGGTAATAAAATAAATATATGCGAGCCAATAGTTAACCATGAAAGAAGCGTATTGAGCATAGTGTATCTCATTTCTGAGCATTGATATTATTGAAATTACAACAAAAAAACCAAAATACCCCCAATAGGCAATTTTAAAATCAGGTTTATTGATAAAACGTTCAACGAACAAGATCCCCACTATTACGGGAAGAATAATAAGCTTTACATAACCAATATGAACTCCAACCATAGCGAATATGCCAAGGTTGAATAGCAACAACCATAATATTACATGCAAACCTGTTATAATCATTTCAACAAGCTAAGTTTGTTTCCTTTGTGACAATAACGATAATTGACATAGTTCCGTATGGCAATAGCAATACTATGAAGGAAATATTTCAGTGAGGTGATATAGATTTCGCTTTGAACCGTGGCCGGATTCAAAGAAAATACTTTTTCCGTCAATTTCCCATTTGGGGTGCAAATCAATCCTCATTTCTTTCCTATATCTTAATGGCTGGAAAAAGCTACCAAGCTTCAGAATTGTGTCGTTCTGCACACCATACAAATAGAGGTAAGACATCTTTGCTCTATCAGGATAGGTGTCCGTAATCAGCCACTTGCCATCGGGGGAAACAGAAGGATGTCCATCTGTTTCAGGCATATTGACTGAAAAATATTCAACCTTGTTTGTTTTATCCTTAAATTTGAAATAGCCCTTTACTCCCTTATATTCACAAAAAGAAAGGATTTCTTTGTTGTTTAGCCAACAACAGTGCGACGTCATAACATCACCATTTAGAATGTACAAACCTGATCCATCTGGATTGGCTGTGATTAATCTCATGAACCGCCCTTGTGGCCCCACCCATCGATGCAGAAACATGCAACGGATCCCCGATGGATTTATATCAATGTGATTTACCTTGTGCTTTGCTCCATCCATGGTGGACGAGTAGGAAAAGGATTTCAGATTTTCAAGTGTAATGATCAGATTTTTGTGCCCTGAAGTCAAATCAAAATGCCAGATGCCATCCTGATTGTCGTCAGCTAGCTCATTATTCTTCCTGTTGAAGTATCCATAATCAGGCCGCATCTTGGCAAGCCTGTCATAATTAAGGCTTAAAGCAAAACTGCCATCAGAGCTAACATTGTTTACCGGCATTCCAAATGTTCTGAGAACATTGCTATTCATGTCAATAATTTTGGATACATATCTGTCATTCACTTCATCATAGTCATTAAAGAGTATATCTTTTCCGCCCTTGGGAAGCCACTGCAGCATACATCCCTGCTGCCAGTTCCACGCTCTGGTTTCGCCAATTTGAAAAATATCACCACTAGGTTTTTTAACCATTATTTTTGCCGGTTCGATCAGGCTGGCTCTTGTCTCCTCGTTATTTACCTTTAAGTACAAGATATCGCCGTTATTATTTTCAGGAGAGATGTTGTAATATCCGAAAAAACAAACTCCATTATCAACGCTTTCAATATTAACTCCTGGCATTAATGTATATGAAGATATATACCTTCTAACCAGGTACCGGTATATGAAATAGCGGAGATATCTCAGCAGAAGCACAAGCTTGCTGTGCCGATATTTATTTTTTATGCGCGAAAATAGAGTCATTCATTATCCTTACCATTCTGCCGTAAACCTCGTTTATGTCGTATCTGAAGGCTTCTCTAGCAGCATTGGCACTCATTGTATTCAGCAATTCGTGATTATGCTTCAGTTCCAATATGGCATCAGCAACTTCATCGGCGCTGTAGTTCACAACAATGCCGGTTTCTCTCTGCATCACAAGCCATTCATGCGGCTCGATCCTGTTGCAGATCACAGGCTTGCCTGCTGCATAGTATTCTATAATTTTCTGGGGTGGTGATACATGGTAGGCTGGAACATCATCGAGAAAGCTCAGACAAACATCTGAATAATGCAGGATGCCGGGGATCAGGGATACATCTATTATACCAAAATTCAGGATGTTGTTTTCTAGCCCGTATTGACAGGCAAACTCGCTTATGAGTTTCGAGAACGCATCATCCGCCCCGGCAATAATCAAAGCAATTTTATCATCCCTGTCAGCGGCCTTCTTTATTGCATCAAGCATTAATGTAAAGCCGCGGTTTTCTGTAACCCAGCCTGTATAGGTCACCGTAAAATACCCTTTACCCTTCAAGTGCTTCAGTGGCTGATGAAATTCTGTAATCTTTGGATTCTTGAATTGATCAATGTCAACGGCATGAGGTATCTGAACAAGATTCTTCGCGCCATTTTTGCTGAGAATTTCCATTATTGGTCTTGACACCACAAAAACCTTTTCTGATTTCTGCAATCCTTTTATATAATGATAATCTCGAATGCTTCTTATAATATTTCTGACAATCTTTCTAAGAAAGTTGGACCTTTTGTCCGACCTGTCACCGTATTGGTGGACATACTGAAAAACCGGTTCTTTCAGAAACAATGTAACCGGTGATGTGTCATCAAACATAAAAACTAAATCAGTCTTACTTTTATTTATAAGATTCGCAATTTTATACCACCCAATAATATTTATCGAGTATTTACTACTGAATATGGTAAAATCTATTACTCTATGATTATGGAATTTTTCCTCAAGTAATTCCTTTCTGTTTGTTATCAACGTAGTATCGAAGTAATTGGATATGTATCTAATCATTTCCAAGCGACAGGCATTGCCAACCGTTGTCGGCGAAGTAGGCGTGAAAGTGATAAGAATACTAACTTTGTTTTCCATGATTAGCGTCGTTCTCTAACTGATTGGTCATTTTAACAACTATAAACATCCTGTATCTTAGCAAATGTGGATCTAAAATAAATTCCTGGTGTAAATGTTTATATTCTCTAAGCTTTCTTGCTAACAAAGGAAATTCATCAAAAAAGAATTCTTTTATATTACCTTTTATGTTATTTATATTTTTTTTTCTTAGGTCTTGATGATTATCGACTAAATCAAGCTTTGTTTGCTGGTTTAAACTGCGTATATCTTTCTGGGGGAAGATGTCATTATTTTCGATTAAATAATTGTTGATATATTCAGCGATATTTCTGATTTTTAAGATATCTCTTGTATCAATGACAGAAACACAACCAGCGAAAGGTACGTTCGATTTATCAATTTCACGAACCCACTTTCTTTGAATTTTTTTGCCTACTCTTTGTCTGTCCGGCAGTTTACGAATGAACTCGATTATACTCTTAGCAAGCAATGGGTTTATAACATCAAAATAACAGTTTTGTATCTCATTGAGAGCAGAATCCCCATAAGGATTAAAAAATAATTGGTTTATCTTATAATAATGCTGATTGTATGATTCGCTGTCATTCTTTTTCAAATCTTCATGATATTGTTGGTTTATGTTTAAGTTTATATCTACATTATGGAAATCTTCTAACAAGTATAACTTTCTTAAGAGTAAATTAAGCTTTACATTGTCGTAAGGATATTGGCAACTAAAGCCTTCCATACCATTAAACAAGACATCATATCCATTACTGAACAAACTTTTGATCCAGAAAAAATTATCCGTAATCCTTTCCAACAAATCTATCCTTCCTTCGCCGAGTTGCAACATTTGTGTGAAATAACCATCATAGTCATCTATATTTATATTGGTATCGAATAACGTCCATTTTAAACCACATTTGTTTGCAATTGCCTTGGCACAGTATAGGTCAGAATGTTTGATTTTAATTGAATCCTTATCACCAAAAGTTATTAGATCAAGATTTGGGTAATATTTTTTCAAATGAAGAAAAACCGCCCTTGAATCATACCCTCCAGTTATCGAAAGAATTGGGTTGATATCTTTCAAATCAATGTGTGAAAATACTTTATCTACAATTTCATTAAACTCTTTAATGTTTTCCTTCAGAGATAAGTTGTTGGGTTCAAAAACAACAGGGCTTATACGGAGATCAATACGCCAGCTATCTCTGTTTAATTTCAAGATACAAGCCGGTGGGACACTTTTTATGCGTTTATCCCAACTATTCTTATATCCAAGCGTACCACTTGAAAGCATCCACATCACAGCCTGTTCATTAAGTTCAAAAATGCCGAGAAGATGGATTATCATTCTCTGGGATGAGGAAACAATTAGTTTATTATTGTCAAAATAATACCATAAGCTCTTGGTTGCTTGGTAATCGGTAACCACCTCGACTGTATTATCTTCTTCTCTCTTTATCACAAAATTCCCATCGGGAATTTTACCCATTTTTAGCCATTCATTTTTGTCTTCTGTATAACAAAGTCCAATTAATGCATTTTTGTTAAATACTTTTACAGCTCTTGTTGGATTAACCAATACAGTCAGGGAATTATCGCTGTTAAAAATAATCTCTTCATTAACTTCAACATCTTTAGGTTGAATTTCACCCAAGAAGTCAAATGACCTATTTCTAAGTTTAAGAAATAAATCTTTATCTTTATTTACACAAAGATATAGTAATCTTGCCATGTTTTCTCCTTTTTAAAACTATGATTAAACTGAATCCCAGCAAAAGCGATGAAAAAATGAGAATCCATACCCATGTCATTATTGAATTATAAATGCAGATGACTTCGGAATAATTGCCAATCCAATAATGTTGCTCTGCTTTTCGGATGCCTTTTTTGAAGTAGTTGGAAAACAAAGGAAGTTTTAGAATGTATTTATTCCTTTGTAAATATTGCAGGCGATAACCCGCTTCATTAACCAGCTTTAATAAATCGCGATAACCTTGGTCCCCTAGAAATTCGGAGAATGATTTAACCACGACACCTTTATGTGTTGTAATATCGTATAGAAGCGAATCTAATTGCCCAAGTCCGTAGTTTTTGAAATCATAGTTTGTATGATATAAAGCAACGAGCAGGATGTCATTATCCGTCCCTCCTATAGAATCAATTTTTTCTTTTAATATCCCGAGAGGGCCTTCGATGAGATTACAATTGCAGTTTAAATACGCTACGCCTTCTACAGGCACTTCTCCCAAATATCCACAAAAGATGTTGATATTATTTGCTCGAAGCGCCAACAGTGTCTGCCTGTTTGCCGCATTCCACGGCGGGCAGAAGATTTTAATCGGCATATCCAATGCATCTTGCAAAACGGTTTTCCCCGCCTTTATCCGATCATACTGTTCATCATAGTCTAATTTTGAGAATTGGAATTCATGGGTATAGCCATGCATGGCAATATCAATCCAGCCATTCCTGTACCACAATTTTAGGGCCTCGATTATGGGCACATTTGTATTAAGGTTTTTACCGTAACCAACTGGGATAACAGCGAATAGGGGCTTGATCTTATATTTTCTGAAGACCTCTAACACCTGATATTCGAACAGAGGATCAGACTTTGCTGAAATGTCATCATTTCGAAACAACACTATTATTTCAGCCGATAGTTCGGATGTCAGTAGCAAGCACAAAACAAAATAACTATTAGATATCTGCTGGCCTTAATAGTCACTTCAATACCTATTCATGGTTAATGCTTTGTTTAAATATACGTACGATTGGTCTTGAAGTGATTTCAGTCTCTCATGTACAGGATCATAATCTGTTTCTTTGGAAGAATAAAATTCAAAATCAGGTTCTTTGGAATCACAATACCTATCTTCAAGACCGAGAAGACGCAGAAGGCTTTTTATTCTTGCCACGCCACCCCTTTCATTTGGCAGACAAACAAAATTTTTCCTGAAAATTATTGAGAAAATCATGCAATGATAAGAATCTGTAACTATAAATGAAGCATTTTTGATTCCGTGGAGCCATTTCTCTACTTTTCGAAACCTCATTATTTCAAGACCGACAATATCTATCGTATCACCGTAGAGGTTAACCGACGGTAACCCTATCTGCTCGGTTGCCCTTAACGGGACTTCCGTTTTGCAGGTACGATCTCTCAGTAAATATATCCCGATGTATTTATCCCTTTTAAATAGATTAGATTTGTTTTTATCAAAAATAGTAGAATAATCATTTTCATCAAGGAGTAGTGTTGGATCCAGAGCATGAGTTGCTTTTACATTGAATATCTTGTCGCATATTTCTACTCCTTCTGTTTCCCGAACAGAAATAGAATCAAATCGTTTTATCAGTGGCCTGATAATTTCTGTTGTTTCATCCGAACCTTCCCAGTGTGATGTTCCAAAACTTGCTGCATATGCAACTTTTATCTTATTGTCATCCGCAAAATCCAAATAGTAATGCTGCAACAACTTGCCTGCCATTGACGGACGCCAGACCTGGTCGCTCCCGACATAAAATGTATCGAACATGTTATTCAAGGTGGACAAATCGCTGTCGGGATAAAATTTTTCTGTTAAACTTAAATATCTGTTCCTAAATTTTTCAAATACACCTGACCTTTTTATTATCGAATAAATCTTTTGCTTTAATTTGCTTCTCGGAACAAGATTTATGATCTGCGGCTCATATCCTAATTTTTTTAAGGCAATATATGAGGCATAGGCTTGTAAAACAGCGCCATAATTGTGATTGGAAAAATGAAATGTAAGGATTCCCACCTTCTGTATGCTGTTTTTTACTGCCTCCATCAAACAGTTTCCTAAATTCCTTTTTGAAACTTCATGCATGCAATTATTTTTGATTGGTTTATGAAAAGACATTTTTTACACAACTCTTAAGTACTCTGACAACCTTTCGCAAAAATGATGGCTGGTAAAGTCTATATTTCTTAACCATAGTTTCGAAGGAAAGTGCACCAAGATCATGATAGAAGGTATCGCGCTGCGGTGGACGCATGCAGGATTGGACAAGGAAGAGATTGCCTGCAACAGCAGTTTCTATATCAGCCAGTCCGAGAAACAGAGATGTCCGGCAGGCATCAAGCAAGGATTGACCCTTCTTTGTATTTACAAGTATGAGAGATGTGCCTTTATCATCAAGGTCGTATTCCTGATATTTCTTTCCCACTCCCCAGAAATCGCCTAAAGTTAAGTCACTGGGTCGTGTAATGCTTCTAAATTTACAAGCATAGCAGGACGGTCGTAAACAGATGTTTTTCAGGAAAGCCTGCATGAATGGGTCGGTTCTGAATACACGACGATACTCTGTATTGTTGTCGAACGACAAAAATACAGAGTATCGCTTCCAGCCGCAATCTTTGCGCCTGAAAACGATTCTCCCGGTTTCTGCCCCATATTTTTGTTCCAGCATTATTTTATAGGAACTGAATACTTTTAGCGACGGCACGCCGTGGCAAACCATATCGCAACATAGCAGATTGTCATATGGTTTGTTAAGAAAATTGCGGAGCCCTGCAGTCTGACAGGGAGTTCCTGTGAAAAAAACAGGGCGACCGTGATTGAGAAATTCGCTTATGCGGTGGTAAATGGCAGGAGAGACTTCGCTTTGGACATACTTTGATCCACGAAGTATGTCCAGATCAGTAGATGCTTCAATGAGAATATGCCTTGCAACAAGATTATCATCAAAGGCTGAACCTGCAACAACGCCGTCCCGTGCAATTACTGCCTCGGCAAGAGCAGTAAAAACACCACCTGAGGAACTTTCGCGCCTTATATCTTCATCCAAGTGCCATGATGCAAAAACGCCAATCGGTCCTTCATGATTAGATTCTTCGTTCTGAACATCATCAGAAATTCTTTGGTTAACAGGGCATGTTTCGCTACAAATCTCACATCCATTGCATGTGGTTTCATTGATTTGCGGATAAAGGAAGCCTTCGTGATCCGGCTGCATAGTGATGCTTTCATTAGGGCAAACAGCAGCACAAGCTGCGCAGCCTGTACACAGGTGGCTCTTTATAATAGTATTAAGTATTTCAGGGGTACTACACATTCCTGTTTTTTATTTTGCCAATGATCTGCTCAGTTTTTACCTGAACAAAAATTTTTTCCGGGCGGCTTAACCCGATCAAATATGTTACAAGGGCAACGGATATTAAAGAGACGAAACAAATAATTATTAGCTGTTGGATCCCCTCTGATAGAAATTGTTTGATTGTCAGCGGAAAAACGGCTGAGATTATCGCTACTAGCATTATCCTTAAAATGACTTCCATAAAATATCTTGTGATGGACAATTTTACCAGAGGACTGATGATTATCAGCCTTGCCAAGAGTGCAATGACTGACACTGTAATGCTTACATATAATGTTACTTGGGGCGGGAAGCCCAATTTTAAAAACAGATAGGAGATCGGGAGAATAAATATCAGCAGTCCACCGACAACGGCCTGATAGAGCTTTATTTTGCCTGATGCCTGTGCGGCTGTTCTTAGTGGACCAGAAATACTATCTATTAAAATGTTGATAATTACAAGTTGGGTGAATATAACCGTGTATCCTGGAACTGTTTTCAGCCATAGATTAAGGATAATCTCTGTTTCCAGCAGGACAGGGAGGGATAAGGCAAAAAGCAAAAAGAAAGAATACTTGGCTCCCTTAAATATAAGCTGGTGCATATATTTAGAATCATCTGAAGCAAATGATTTTACAATCTGGGGGTTTATAGCCATCTGAAAATTTTCTACAAACCTGTAGATCGCCCCCTTTGCCTGATAGGCAATCCCCCGTGCCGCATTTACAGCCGGGCCGAAAAAGATGTTCAGCAAGACATTGACGCCTTGGCCGTACAGCACTGAAGCTACATTTCCCCATAGATTCCAGCCAGCATAATCCATCAGTGTCTTAAATAAAGACTTATCCCAGTAAAACCTGAACCTGCTTTCTCTAAAATTACGGCTACAATAGATGCCATAAATAACTCGAATAATAAGTGCGACTGCAAATACCAAAATGGCATATAATTTCAATTTATCAAAGCCACACCATAGGACCATAAATGCAATAAGCAGTTTTGAGCCAGCCTCTACAACACCTATTAATGCGAATGCGCTCATCTTTTCGTGGGCAATAATGATTGCATTGTAGGGTACACTTATTACTGTAACCATGAATGCCAGTATTGAGAACTGATATACCCAGTTGGCTGCTACCATGCGCTCAGCAGGTATCGTCAACTGGGTATTGACAAACCATAGTCCTATGGTTTCAGCAAACACAAGTATGGCCAACGCTATTATGAAATGGATGTTTAGACTCATGCTGAAAACTTTAGCCAATTGATTGAAATCCTTCCGTCCTAATTCAAAGGACAAAAAACGCTGGGTAGCGGAGGTCATTGAACTATTTAAGAAGCCAAACATGGTGACAAACCCACCCACCACATTATAAATGCCATAGTCCTGAACACCAAGTGCATTAAGCACGACTCGTGTGGTGTACAAGGATACCGCCATAATAAGCAGCATCCGCATATACAGCAATGCAGTATTCTTCATTATCAATTTATTCTTTTGATTCATTTCGTTGGTCTGAGCCGAAAAGGGGAAAGGCGGCAGGTTACTTTTCCCTTCTTCTTTTCTTGGTTTGAGACCTTTATTGCATCATTAATTTCGAGACTTTGAATTTTGTCATTTTGAGGAGCGCAAACGACCAGAAATCTTAATAACGGCGGTTTCTTAAAGATTTCTCCGTTCGGTCGAAATGGCAATTCGATCATTGTGAAAAGGTTTTCAATGTTAAATGTCTTTGTACCAATTAATCGTCTTCACTAATCCCTCGTCAAAGAAGATGTCGGGCTTGTAACCCAAATATTTTTCGGCGGCGACGACGGCGGCAAAGGAATGTTTGATGTCGCCGGGTTTGGGGTCTGTGTATTCAGGTTTTATTTTTTTGCCCAGGACGTCGTTTATCTTTTGAACCAGGTAGTTGAGGGTGATTTGTCCGTGGCAGGCGCAGTTGACGGCTATGCCAGCGATGCCGGGTTTGGTTGCGGCCAGGATGTTGCCGTTGACGACATTGGATACATAGGTGAAGAGAGCTTTGCACAACTCCTCCCTTACCCTTTCCCTCACGTTCACATAGGCCCTGAAAAACTGTGTTATTCAAAGCTATCATATTAATATTACTTGACTATCAGTTGTTTTTCTGCCATAGTTCGTCCATAAAAATCACCCTCGGGAGGATTC
>Ga0172382_10001956_pt1 | contig 35471 bp, 21 predicted proteins | sample Leawel138RmetaG_FD_122245 | JGI IMG/M metagenome (GOLD analysis project Ga0172382, IMG submission 122245) | Leachate microbial communities from a municipal landfill in Southern Ontario, Canada - Leachate well 138R metaG | ecosystem: Engineered > Solid waste > Landfill > Unclassified | place...
CCGTTGACGGCGCCGCATCCCGACGCCCCGCAGCAGGGCGCATTGCTCGGGGTTCCCCTGTTCCACGGGACCGGCTGCTTCGCCTGGCTCAACCCCGCGCTCCATGCCGGACGGAAGGTCGTCCTCATGCACCGCTGGGATGCGACGGAAGCGCTGGCATTGATCGAACGCGAACGGCTGACGATCGTCGGCGGCGTTCCGACGATCGCGCTCCAACTCGTCAAGCACCCCGATCGCCTGCGCCATGACCTCACCAGCGTGCGCACGGTCAGCTACGGAGGGGCCGCGGCGCCTCCCGACCTGATCCGCTGGATCCGTGAGACCTTTTCCAATGCCGTTGCCAGCCATGGCTGGGGCATGACCGAGACCGCGGCCCTGGCCTGCACGCACTCCGCGGAAGACTATGCCAACCGGCCGACCTCTTGCGGCCCTGCGGTGCCCGTAGGCGAGATGCAGATACGGTCGATCGAAGACGGCGCGGTGCTGCCCGCAGGGGAAATCGGCGAACTCTGGTTCAAGGGTCCGCAGGTCGTCAAAGGCTATTGGAACGATCCGCAGGCCACCGCCGAAACCTTCATCGACGGCTGGGTCCGCACCGGCGACATCGCCCGGCTCGACGCAGAAGGCTTCTGCTACATCGTCGACCGCGCGCGCGACATGGTGATCCGCGGCGGCGAAAACATCTACTGCGTCGAGGTCGAGAACGCACTGCACAAGCATCCGGACGTGGTCGATGCCGCACTTCTCGGCATGCCTCATCCGCTGCTCGGCGAAGAGCCGGTGGCCGTGGTCGCGCTGGCGCCCGGCGCCACGCTCGACGCCGCGGGCCTGACCGCTTTCGCCGCCGGGCGTCTCGCCACCTTCAAGGTGCCGGCGCGCATCCACATCTGGGACAGGCCGCTGCCCCGCAACGCCAACGGCAAGATCATCAAACGCGAATTGAAGGAAGCGCTCATCACGCCGGCCTGAAGGCAAGTGCAGCGCATAAGTTCGGGGACGGCGCGGACCGATGAAGCGCCAGGCTGGCGTAACGTTCGAAATCATCAAGCGCCGGCGTGCTGCACTTTCGCAGTGCCCGCTTTGCAACTGTCACATTGCCTGACCCGCCCGCCGGTGCATGTTGCGCGGGCAATGGGAAAGAGATGCCGAGGGGACATGAGCTACGCGACCATCCTGGCAGAATATCGCGACGATGTGCTGGTCATCACGCTCAACCGGCCGGATCGTCTCAACGCCGCCCCGCCGCAGATGTTCGACGAAATCCGCGACGCGCTCGCCGGCCTGAACGGTGCGCGCGCGGTGCTCCTGCAAGGAGCGGGCCGCGCCTTCTGCTCCGGCGCGGATACGTCGGGAACTTCCCCCGCCGCACCATACGATCCCGGCGATGCGGTCTATCGGATGCTGACCGAAAACTACGGGCCAACGATGCGCGCGCTGAACGAACTGGGCGTTCCGGTCGTGAGCGCAGTGCGAGGGCTGGCCGCCGGCATCGGCTGCAGCCTCGCGCTCGCCGCGGACTTCTGCCTCATCGGCGATACCGCCTATTTTCTCCAGGCGTTCGTCAATCTCGGCCTCGTCCCGGATGGCGGCGCGACGTGGCTGCTGCCGCGCCTGGTCGGGCGGGCACGCGCCGCAGAGATGATGATGCTGGGTGAGCGCGTTCCGGCCTCCACCGCCTATGAATGGGGGATGGTCCACCGCATGGTGCCGGATGACCGGCTCGACGCGGAAGCGATGGCGCTGGCGGCGCGGCTGGCCGCAGGCCCGACGCTTGCGCTGGGCATGATCCGCCGCAGCATCGCGCAGGCGCTCGAGGCCAGCTATGCCGACTCTCTCGAAATGGAGGCGCGCAATCAGCGGAATGCGCGAAATTCGCACGACGGCATCGAAGGGCTCGCCGCCCTTCGCGCGCGCCGCGCCGCGGTGTTCAGCGGAAGCTAGTCCTATATCAGGACCGGGGCGGGAACGCGCCAAGGGCCGTCGGCGACACGCGGCATGGCGGCGAGAATCTCACGCTCGCGCAGCATCGGCGCCCGCCCCTCCTTGTCCACCTTGACGTAGCCCGGATCGGCCGGGCGGAAGTTGATGAACGCACCGCCGTCCTCGCCGACGTTGAACGAATAGAGCATCCCCTCGTCGATCGCGATCACGGCGCCCGGTTTCAGCGGCCGCATCCCGACATGGATCGTGCCGCCCACGACTACGATCACCTCGTCTTCGGTGTGGAGATGCCGCGTGCCGCGATACGGATCGCAATATTCGACATGGTGGAGCCACAACGAGCAGGTCGGGCACATCGCGTCGGCAAACAACGTGTATTGCATGCCGCCTTGCCCGCCGACCGGGCGCGCCTCCGGCACGATGTGCACCCCGCCGCCCGCACCCGCCGCGCCGCCCGCATCTCGTTCATGGAAATCGAGCAGGATGACGTCGTCGCCCACAGCCTCGATCGACACGCCGCCGCCATGCTCCACTAACACCGCGCCGCCGGCCTTGATCGCCGTGCCGTCGACGACCGCCGAACCGCGCGCCAGATAGATCGCATGCCCGGCCGCCGGCGCATCGAACGCGACCTTCGCGCCGTGCTGCAAGTCGAAGCGCCACAGCCAGATCGGCCGATCCTCCCCCGTCAGTACGCCAGTCGTGCGCGCGCCGCCCGAGACGCTGCGGCCGGCGACTTGCGGAAGTCCCTCCGAAACGCCCTCCGCCATGTCGGTGAAGACGATCTTGCCCATCGCGCTCTCTCCTGCTGGTCTTGTTGCCCGGGCACTCTCCTTCTCGCCGGCCCCGGGCACAATCCGCACCGCTCTGCAAAAGCGCACTTTCCGCTGCGCAATCACTTTGCCGGACCGGCTTGTGGGCCATGGCGAAGTTCTGCACTCTCCCTGCAAAACAGCGTCGGGCAACGCCCCGCGCGACAACCATTGGAGAGCAGCATGGCCGACCAGGGCTTCGCCATGAACGATATGATCCTGATCAGCGTCGACGATCACATCGTCGAGCCCGCGGACATGTTCGAAGGGCGCATGCCGGAAAAGTTCAAGGATCGCGCGCCCCATGTCGTGACCGACGAGCAGGGCCGCTATTCCTGGCAATTCGAAGGGCGCAGGACGCTCAACGTCGCGCTCAACGCCGTGGTCGGCCGGCCGCGCGACCAGCTCGGCTTCGAGCCGAACGCCTACGACCATATCCGCAAGGGCTGCTACGACGTGCATGCCCGTATCGACGACATGAACGTCAACGGCATCTTCGGTTCCCTCAACTTCCCGACTTTCCCGGGCTTCTCGTTCGAGACCTTCGGCCGGGTGAAGGACCGCGAGCTCGCACTGGAGGCGGTGCGCGCATACAATGACTGGCATATCGACGCCTGGTGCGGCCCCTATCCCGAGCGCTTCATTCCGATGGTGTCGCTGCCGGTGTGGGACATGCCGGCGGCCGTCGCCGAGCTCAAGCGCTGCATAAAGAAGGGCGCGCGAACCATCTCGCTGCCGCCGTTCGTGCACACGATGGGCGGGCTGCCTTCGATCCACGACGACTATTGGAAGCCGCTGTGGACCGCGCTGGTCGACGAAGGCATCCCGATCTCGATCCATCTCGGCGCCGGCGGAGGATCGGACCACGTGACGATGGACAGCCCGATCGGCGCGCTGCTCTCCAAGGGCACGCTTTCGTCGCAGACGGTCGCCGCGGAATGGCTGTGGTCCGACATTTTCCGCCAGTTCAAGGACCTCAGGATCATTCTGTCCGAAGGCGGGATCGGCTGGCTGCCCTATTTCCTCGAGCGCGTCGACCTCACCCACAAGAACCACGGCGCATGGATGCGCAAGGACTGGGGCGGCAAGCTGCCGAGTGAGGTATTCCGCGAGCATTTCTACGTCTGCTTCATCGAGGACGAGTCCGGCGTCGACCAGCGCAAGCGCATCGGCGTCGACATCATCACTTTCGAATGCGACTATCCGCATGCCGACGTGACCTGGCCGGAAACGCCCGAAGTGCTGTGGAACAAGGAGTTCAGGCAGGGTGCCATCGGCCGCGAGGATATCGACAAGATCACTCATCTGAACGCGATGCGCGCGCTCAACTGGGATCCGTTCGGCAGGATCGCCAGGCATGAGGCCACCGTCGGCGCGTTGCGCGCGCGAGCGACGCACGTCGACATGACGCCGATCACCCATGGCGGCATCGCGCCGGCGGAAGGCGAGACGAACGGGTTCATCACCGCCGGCGACGTCCTCAAGCGCCAGTTCCCCGATCAGCTCCGGCCGCCGGAGGGGCGCACGCTGGAGCAGGCGTGATGGCCATGCCCGCGATGGCGGACCTGCATCCCGCCGTCCGCACGCGGCGCGAGGATCTGGCCGCCCTCTACCGCATCATCGCACGCGCGAGATGGGACGATCTCATCTTCACGCACATCTCGGCGCGCGTCGAGGGCACCGACGACCAATTCCTGATCAACCCCTTCGGCTTCACCTTCGACGAGGTTTCCGCGTCGAACCTTATCCAGATCGACGTCAGGGGCACCAAGACCGCGCCGAGCCGGCACGAGCCGAACACGGCCGGCTTCCATATCCACAGCGCGGTCTATCGCGCACGGCCCGACGTCAATTTCGTCATTCACCTGCATACCGAGGACAGCATCGCGGTCTCTTGCCAGGAAAGCGGCCTGCTGCCGCTGTCGGAGCACGCCGCGGTCCTGCTCGGCGAGATCGCCTATTGCAGCTACGACACGCAGCTCCTCGAGCATCCGCGCCGCATGGCCGAGGCGCTGGGCGACCGGAGCATCCTCATGCTCCGCAATCATGGCACGCTCTGCGCGGGATCGAGCGCCGGCGACGCCTATTTGCGCACGCATTTCCTCCAGAAGGCCTGCGCCGCGCAGGTTCGCGCGCTCACCGCGCAGGTGCGGCCGATCTCGGAGGCCGCGCTTGCCCAGGCCGCCAGCTTCTTCGCGCGGATGAACGCCGGCGACGCGGCATGGGCCGCGCTGCTGCGCGGGCTGGATCGCGACGGCGTGGATTATCGCTAGGGGCGCGGCGGCATGGCGTTGATCGATCCGGCAAGGACCGGGCTCGCCTCGCTGATGGACGCGCGCTCGATCGCGATCCTCGGCGCGTCGGAGAACGCTGGCAATCCCGCCGGCCGCGCGATCCTCTACAACCTCCAGAACGACTTTCGGGGACGCATCTATCCGGTGAATTCCAAGTATGCGCAGGTGCATGGGCTGACCGCCTACCCGTCGCTGGCCGAACTGCCCGAGACGGTCGACCTCGCTATCGTCGCGGTTCCCCAGGCGCGAATCGGAGAAGCCATTCGCGACGCGCGGGTTCGCAATTTCGTCGTCTTCGCCGATGGCTTCCGCGAGACCGGCAACCTAGCCGGTGAGGAAGCGATCGCAGCCGCGGTGCGGGCGCAGGGAGCCCGCATGCTCGGTCCGAACTGCCTCGGCCTCATGAACCGCGAGGCCGGGCTGGTGGCCTCCTTCACCCCTTCGTTCGCCGCCATGCCGCGAGGCAAGCGATCGGGCGTCGCCGTGATCAGCCAGAGCGGTGCAATCGGCTCCTATTTCTGCGTCCAGGCGGAGCTCGCCGGGCTGCTCGTCCAGGAATGGGTCTCGACCGGCAACGAAGCCGACCTCGATGTGTGCGACTTGCTCGAATATTACCTCGCGCGCGAGGAGATCCGGGTGCTCGTCGTGCAGTGCGAAGGACTCGACGTGGCGCGTTTCGCCGGATTGCTCGATGCAATCGACACATCGGGCAAGCTGCTGCTGATCGCCAAGGGAGGCCGCAGCGAAACGGGCGAGCGCGCCGCCGCGTCGCATACCGGCGCGCTCACGGGCGACGATGTCGCGTTCGACGCGCTGCTGCGCGGGCATCGCGCGATCCGGACGCAATCGACCGTCGAGCTGATCCAGCTCGCCGGCGCCGCGGCGATGAACGCCATTCCGCGCGGCCGGCGGATCGGAATCCTCTCGGCCTCCGGAGGCGCGGCCATCCTGATGGCGGATGAGGCGGCCGATCTTGGCCTCGCGCTTCCCGATCCGCCGGCCACGCTGGCCCCGGCGCTCGCCGAACTCGGCCGGACCACGATCATCAATCCGGTCGATCTGACCGGCCGGATGATCTCGTCGCCAACGCTGTTTTCGCAGGCGTTGACGGCCATGGCCGATCCGGCATGCTTCGATGCGCTCGCCATCTACCTCGGCGGCTCGACCACGGATGAGGACGCGCGCGCTTGGCTGATCCCGCAACTCGGCGAGGTCAGGGCGCATAGCGGCCTGCCGCTGTTCGTATGCGGTGCGGACGTGGCAGGGTTCGGAACCGCGCTCGCCGAAGCGGACATCCCGCTCTATCCCGACGGCATCGCCGCCATGCGTGTCCTGGCGCCGCTCGCCGGGATTGAGACGACGCTGCTCGGCGGCGAGCGCTGGGCTGCGCGCAACCTGGCGCCACTGGCCGACGCAGCCGGAGAAGGCCCGATCAAGCGGCGCCTCGCCGAGGCCGGGCTGAACGTCCCGGCCGGGCTCGCCGCGGCCGATGCCGATGGCGCCATCGAAGCGGCATCCCGGATCGGCTATCCGGTGGTGTTGAAGCTGGCCGCCGCAGGACTGGAGCACAAGTCCGACATCGGCGGGGTGATGCTCGGCATCTCCGGCGATAAGGAATTGCGCGCCGCGGCCGAGGGCATGGCGCGATCCGCTGAGGCTGCCGGCCTCTCCAGCTACGGCTTTCTGGTCGAGCAGCAACTCGGCCGCGGCATCGAACTGATCGTCTCGGTCCGCCGCGACCCGCAATATAGCCTGTTGCTGATTGTCGGAATGGGTGGCGTCTACACCGAGATCCTCCGCGACGCCGTGGTCGAACCGCTCCCGTCGAGCGACGCGCGGCTGGAGGCGGCGCTGCGCGGCATGCGCGGCTGGCCGCTGCTGCAGGGCGCGCGCGGCGGCGCGGTGATCGACAGCGCCATGCTGGTCGCACAGTTGCGCGAGATCGCCCGGGCGTTGGCCGGACTGGTCGAAGCGAGCGGAGTGCGCGAGGTCGAGCTGAACCCGGTGATCGCCGGAACCAACGGCCTGTGGATCGCCGACGCGGTCGCCTATCGGTGATGCTCCGGCCGGCAGCGGATCGGACAAGCGACAGGAGCGGATCATGAAGGTCCTCGTGATCGGCGGCACCGGGCCGAGCGGCCCCTATCTCCTGCGCGGCCTGCTGGATCGCGGCCACGACGTGACCATCCTCCATCGCGGCGTGCACGAACCGGACGACTTGCCACCGGTCCGCCACATTCATGCAGATCCGCATTTCGAGGCGACGCTGGGCCCGGCGATCGGGCTTGCGACGTATGACGTCGTGTTCGCGCTGTATGCGCGGCTGGAGGTGACCGCTCGGGTGCTTGCCGGCCGCTGCGGCCGGATCATCGGCGTTGGCGGACGACCGATCTATGCCGGCTATCTCGATCCGGCCTCGGTTTTCCCGCGCGGCATGCGCGTGCTGGCCGACGAAGACAGCCCGCTCGCCGATCCGGATCGCGGGACCGATCCCCGCACCGCAGGGTTCGTCGCCAGGATGCGCGCGGCGGAAGCGGCTCTGTTCCAATCCCATCCGTCGGCGACGCTGTTCCGTTATCCCTATGTCTATGGCCGGCGGGCGCTCGGCACGCTCGAATGGTCGGCGATCAAGCGTATCCGGGACGGCCATCGCGCGATCAACCTGCCTCAAGGCGGAGTCGCCGTCAGCACGCGGTGCGCGGCGGAGAACGCCGCGCATCATCTGCTGCTCGCGCTGGATCGGGAGCGGGCATCGGCCGGCGAGGTATTCAATTGCGCCGACGACCGCCAATACTCGCTCGCGCAATGGGTGGAACTGATCGCCGCCGAGATGGGCGCGCGATTGCGGGTGGTGGACGTGCCGGACGCGCTGCGTTGGACGGTTTCCCATTTTCTCGTGCTTGCCGGCAGCGTTTCCGACACGGGGCTGATCGACAACGCCAAGGCGAAGCGTGTGCTGGGCTATCGCGACGTGGTCGCGCCGGAAGCCGCGCTTGCCGATGCAGTGCGCTGGTATGTCGCCAATCCGGTAGATTGGCAGCGCGACCCCAATTACCCCGACCGGTTCGACTATGCGCTCGAAGCACGCGTGCGCGCGGCGCTCGACCGGCTCGAACGCGAATTCTCCGGGGAGAATCCCCACCAGCTTCCGGTCCACAGCTATGCCCATCCGAAGGCCGCATCGCTCGGCACCGACGACAAGGGCCGGTGATCCGCCGGTCTCTGCTCAAAACGGGCGAACTCCTCCATCCGCCGTCAGGATCGGGCTCCCGCCTCTCGCCCTGCCGCACGGCTGGCGAGCAGATAGAACGCCGCACCGGCGAGGTGGAAGCCCAGCATCGCGAACAGCGCCCAGCGCAGCGACATCACCGGCCCCACCGCGCCCAGCGCATCGCTGATCACCCCGGTCAGCAGCGGCCCGACGGACAGGCCGACGCCGCTGACGCCGAACAGCACGATAGCCGACGCCATGGCGTGCATGCGGCTGTCGATGATCGACTGGATCGAAGCGAAGGAGGGCGCCCCGCACATCAGATAGCTGGCCTGGAAGAAAGTGATTCCGCCAAGGAACAGCCAGAAATTCTGCGTGAACAGTGCTCCAGCAAACACGAGCGGACCAGCCGCAATCGCCAACCCAATCCCGGCGAGCGTAACATGCGCACCGCGGTCGCGAAGCCGGTCCCCCATCCAGCCGCCCAGCAGCGTGCCGAGCGTTCCCGCCGCCGCGAGCGCGAACCCGAAGCTGAGGCCGACCTCGGCCGTGGTCAGGCCGAAGCTGCGGATGACATAAGCCGGCCCAAACGCGGTGATCGCAGCGCCCGAGGTCCCGGCCAAGGTCATCGCCACGATAATCCATCGGAGCGATGGCGTCCGCCAGATCGTGGATACAGCCTCCTCGATCGTTGCACCGCGCGATTTTTCCGCGCTGCGCTGCCGCTTGCGCTCCGGCTCGCGAACGGTACCAAGGATCAGCAAGGTGAGGATAACACCCGGCACGATCGCCATGATCAGGGCTGTCCGCCAGTTGGCGAGATCGTTGATCCAGCCGCCGAGCACCAGCCCGAGCAAGCCGCCGAGCGGCGAGCCGACGAGGAACACCGAGATCGCCCGGCTGCGATGGCTCGCCGGCACATAATCCGCGATCAGCGAGTGCGAAGCTGGCGTGCAGGTCGCCGAGGCTGCGGCTACGCCAGCGCGCGACAGGGCGAGCGTCCAGAAGCCGGGGGCAAGGCCGCCCAGGGCCGTGCAGGCGCTCCAGACAAGGACGCTCCATCCGAGCAACTTGGATCGCGATCCGCGATCCGCGAGGTTGGCCATCGGTATGCCGGCGGCCGCGTAGACGCCGGCGAAGGCCAGTCCAGTCAGCAGCCCGACTTCGGTGTCCGAAAGCCGCAAATCCCGCCGTATCGCCTCGACGAGGATGATCGGCAGGCGGCGGTCGATGTAGCTGACCGTCATCGCGAACATCAGCACGACGGTGACATACCAGGCGTAGGCCGACGTATTTTCCGCCGGCCTTGCTTCATCGTTGCGATCCCGCTTCACCATCCACGCCCCCTTGCTTGATCCCGGCGGCCATGTTGCTCAAAATCGCGGCTCGACGTTACAGCAAAGCGGCGAAGCCCGGCCCTGCGAGATTGCAGATCGTGCTGCGCGGTTCAGGGTTGCTGATTTCACACCCCACTTTGTAGATTTTTAATCGCGAAACAACACATCATAAGATGTGTGGGCCAAGCTCAGATTCAGAGCGCCAGGAGCCGATCATAAAATCGGTTCCCCGCAAGGGAGGGGAGATATGCTAAATAATTCCTACAGCAAGCTTCGTGGACTTTTCTTGTCTGGAACAACCGGAATGGTATTCGCAATCTCCGCCACTCCGACTTTTGCCCAAGACGAGCCTACGGCCACTACGCCGACCGACCAACAGATTCACGACGACGCTGCTTTTTCTGACAACACCGACATCGTCGTCGTCGCCCGCGGTCGTCAGGAGCGGCTGCAGGACGTACCGGTAGCGGCGTCGGTGCTGAATCCGCAAGAGATCGACCGCGTGGGCAACAACATCGCCTCGCTGACGACGCTGGTTCCGTCGCTGCGCGTATCCCGTGCGGGTGCCGGCAACGGCGGGTCGATCTCGCTGCGCGGCGTCGCGACGTCTATCGCCAACGCCGCGCTCGAGCAGAAGGTCGCGATCAATATCGACGATGTCCAGATCGCCCGTGCGCGCGTAATCATGCAGGGCTTCTTCGACACCCAGTCGGTTCAGGTCCTCAAGGGGCCGCAGGCGCTGTTCTTCGGCAAGAACGCGACGGCGGGCGTCGTCTCCATCCAGAGCGCCGAGCCGGGTCCGGAGACCGAAGGCTATGCGCGCGCCGGCTATGAGACCGAGGCGTCCGAGTATGCGTTCGAAGGCGCGATTTCGACGCCGCTCACCAGCACGCTGCGCGTGCGCGTTGCCGGCCGCTATTCGCACATGACCAAGGGCTACATCAGGAACGATGCGCCGATCGTCTTCCAGACGCTCGACAACGCCTATACGCAGGCGAACGTCAGTTCGGGACCGCGGATGAAGCAAGCGATCGGACGCATCGCGCTGGTATGGGAGCCGGCCCCCACCTTTACCGCCAAGCTCAAGGTATCGCTGGCGTCTTCGCGGACCCAGGGCAGCCGCGACGGCATCGGCCAGTCGGTCTGCGCCCCCGGCCAGACCAACCAGGGCACGACCGGCGGCGTTCCCGCCCAGCCATTTGACGATTGCCAGGTGAATAGCACCGCCGTCTGGGGAACGCTGCCGGCGAACATCGCTGCCGGCTGGCCGGAATCGCGCGGCGGCTTCGGCTTTGCCGACTATGACGGCAAGCTCGCCTCGCTCAACATGAACTACAAGTTCGGCAACCTGACGCTCACCTCGATCACCGGCTACTACAAGCTGAACACCGCAGAATGGAGCGATTCCGCTTATACCGCCTATACCTACACATCAGGCGGCAGCGAGGAAGACTACCACCAGATCTCGCAGGAACTCCGCCTCGCCTCGAATTTCGATTCGCCGTTCAACTTCACCGTCGGGGCGTTCTGGCAGAATACTTCGCGCAAGAGCATCGGCACCGGCCGTACGCGCGGTAACGTGCCTCCGGATCCGCGCAACGGGCGCACAAACCAGTATAGCAACCTTGCTGAGCAGGACAGCACGACGCTTTCGGCCTTCGCGCAGTTCAGCTGGAAGTTCCTGCCGGGTTTCGAACTGGCTGGCGGCGCGCGCTACACGCATGACGAGCGCAATGGACGTATCGGTAACACCTTCCTGAACCAGACCACGCCGGGGAGGTTCCTGGCCGAGGGGCTGTTCACCAACGCGAAGACCTCATCCGATGACATCTCGCCGGAAGTGACGCTGAGCTACAAGCCCAGCGACGACGTGATGATCTATGCAGCGTACCGCACCGCCTCGCTTGCGGGCGGCATCACGGCGCCGAGCACGATCTCGGCGACCACCGTCGCGAAGATGACCTATGCGCCGGAAAGCGTCGAGGGCTTCGAGGGCGGCGTGAAATTCACAATCTTCGACAGGGCGCTGCGCGGTAACCTGACCGCATTCCGTTACACTTACCGTGACCTGCAGACTTCGGCTTTCGATTCGAACCTGTTTACGTATCTGCTGGACAACGTCGGCAAGGCGCGATCGGAAGGCATAGAGGTGTCGCTCGATTACAGCGTCACGCCAGAGCTGTCGCTGCGCACCGAAGCCGCCTGGGTGAACTCGAAATATATCAGCTTCCCGGGCGCTCAGTGCTACAGCGGGCAGACTGCGGCCCAAGGCTGCACCCCGAGCGGACAGGACTTGTCGGGCCGCACCTTCCCGCGCGCGCCGAAATTCTCGCTTAGCGCGAGCGCGACTTACGACACGCCGATCAGCGCCAACTGGAATCTGGGCCTGTCGACCGACCTTCGCCACAGCTCGAGCTATATCTATGTCGAGACGATGAACCCGGTCGCGTTCCAGAAGGCATACACCACCATCGACGCCGGGGTCCGTCTGTATAACGACGACTGGGAGCTGGCATTTATCGGCCGCAACCTGGGCAACGTCTATTACGCCACGGTCGGCAACGATCAACCGAGCGGCCGCAATTCGCAGGTCTGGACCTTCATCGGCCGGCCGCGCGAATTGCTGTTCCAGGTCACGCGCCGGTTCTGACACCGGGCTTGGGGTCGCCGGGCGACGGGCCGGCGACCCCAGCCGTGCGATCCGCCAATCCGAAGGTCGTCGCGATGATCATGTCAGCTTCGGATCTTCAAAAGCGGCTCGGCGACGGCGTGTTCGTCTGGCCGCATCCCAAGGGGGCCCTTCCCGTCTTCGTCGAACCGGCCGATCCGGCGCTCGCCAGCGCCCGGGCTGCAAGCGTCGACTGGCTGGAAACAGCCCTCCCCACGCTCGAAGATGCGCTGCCCATATTCGGGGCGATCTGCCTGCGCGGCTTCCCGGTTCGCGACAGCGCCGACTTCGCGGCACTCGTCGGCCACTTCCACAACGATCCGCTCGGCTATTCGGGCGGCGCCGCCCAGCGGACGCGGGTTTCCGGCACGGTGTTCGAAACGACGAAAGTCGCCCCGCACATCAAGGTGACGCTGCATCAGGAAATGGCCTATCTGCCGCGCTATCCGCGCCAGATCGCATTCTATTGCCGCAAGCCGGCCGACACCGGCGGCCAGACGATCCTGTCCGACATGCGCAAGGTCGTGCGCTCGATCGACCCGGCCTTCCACGCGGAGCTCAAGCATCGCGGCCTGATCCATGTGCGCAACTTCCGGGCGGCGTCGAGTCCCGACGATCCCGCCTTTCTGACCAGCCACAAGACATGGATGGCGACGTTCGATACCGACGATCCGCGCAAGGCCGAAGCCGACTGCGACGCAATGGGGCTCGAGCATGACTGGCTCGACGACGGCAGCTTCTCGGTCACCTATCGCTCGTCGGGCTTCGCGCGCCATCCGCGCACCGGCGAGGAACTGTGGTTCAACCAGCTCCAGTCGGAGGCCCGCCGCTTCGTGCTGGGGGCGGAATACGACGCCTATGTCGATTACTACCGGGGCCGCCGACCGGCGGTGGAGATGCGTTTCGCCGATGACGGGACGCTGATCGATCCCGAGCATATCGTCGCGCTGATGCCGGCGTTCGACACCCACATGACCTCGTTCGCCTGGCGCGCGGGCGACGTGATGCTGGTCGACAACATCTACACCGCGCACGGCCGCAACCCGTTCACGGGCAGCCGCGACGTCCAGGTCGCCCTGAACTTCTAGCTCGCGAACAGAGGAGCCGGAGATGTTGCTGGAGTCCGTCAGCTCAGGCGCCGTCCACGAAATCAGCGAAGCCGAATGGCAGGTGCGCGTCGACCTCGCGGCCTGCTACCGCCTCGTCGCCCACTACGGATGGGACGACGCCTTGGGAACGCACATCTCCGCGCGCGTGCCGGGCGCGGAGGAGCATTTCCTGCTCAATCCCTACGGCATGATGTTCGGCGAGATGCGGGCGAGCGAACTGGTCAAGATCGACCTCGACGGCAACATCATCACGCCGACCCCACACCGAGTGAATGCAGCCGGCTTCACCGTGCATAGCGCGGTGCATGCCGCCCGGGCCGACATCAGCTGCGTAATCCATCTGCACACGATGGACGGCGTAGCCGTCTCGACGCTTGCGCGGGGGCTGCTCCCCCTCGCGCAGGGATCGATGCTGCTACAGCCGCACCTTGCCTACCACCGCTACGAAGGCGTAGCGTTCAACCTTGCCGAGCGCGAGCGCCTGCAGCGCGACCTTGGCGACCGGTCGCTCATGATCCTGCGCAATCACGGCACGCTGGCCACCGGCCCGACGGTGGCCGACGCCTTCGCCGCAGCCTATCGGCTGGAACGGGCGTGCACGATCCAGATCCGGGCAATGTCGACCGGCGTCGTCCTGCAGGCGGTCGATCCGGACGTTACGGGCCGGGTCGAGGAGCAGAGTCGCCAGATCGGCATGGAGAGCCGCACGAACCGCGAGCTTGCCTGGCCGGCGCTGCGGCGCATGCTGGATCGCATCAATCCGGGCTATGATGCCTGAAGCGTCGGAAACCCGGGATCTGCATGTCCACGCCGCGCTGGCGCGCGCGGTTTCGGACAACGGCGTCGATACGATGTTCGGCGTGATCGGCGACGCCAACCTCTACATGGCGGACAGTTTCGTCCGGGACTGCGGAGGCCAGTTCGTTTCCGCCGCGAACGAGGCAGGGGCGGTGCTGATGGCGCTCGGCTGCGGCTATGTTTCGGACAGGCTGAGCGTCGCCACGGTCACGCACGGGCCAGCATTGTGCAACACGATGACGGCGCTGGTGGAGGGCGTGAAGGGCCGTGTTCCACTGCTGCTGCTATGCGGCGACACCCCGATGGACGAACGCGCCAACTTCCAGGACATCGCCCAGCGCGAAGTGATCCTGGCAGCGGGCGCGGGTTTCGAGCAGTTGCGCGGGCCGGACAGCGTCGCCGAAGACGTGGCGATCGCCATCCGCCGCGCGTGGCTCGAACGGCGCCCGGTCGCGCTCAACATGCCACGCGAATATCAGTGGCTCCGTTGCAGCTATGCCCCCCGCCTGGCGAGGCTTGCCGACAACCGCGCGATCGTGCCGGAAAGCACGGATCTGGACAACGCCATCGGCATCATCGCCGCCGCCCGCAAGCCGGTCGTGCTTGCCGGTCGCGGCGCGGCGAACCCGGAGGCGCGCACGGCGCTGATCCGTCTCGCCGCGCGCATCGGCGCGCCGCTGGCGACGACGCTGAAGGGCGCCGGCCTGTTCGCAAGCGAGCCCTACGATCTGGGGGTTTTCGGGACCCTGAGCTCGCAACCCGCGACCGACATCATCCTCGACGCCGACTGCATCGTCGCCTTCGGGGCCAGCCTCAACCGCTACACCAGTTCGAAAGGCACGTTTCTCGACGGCAAGCGCGTCATCCAGGTCAATGCCGATGCCGCTGAGGTTGGCCAGCATGCATTGCCGACCATAGGAGTGATCGGCGATGCCGCCCGCACGGCGGACCTGTTCGTGAAGTGGCTCGACGCCGCGGAGATTCCATCATCGGGCTTTCGTCAGCCGGAGATGCTGGCCGCACTCGCCGTCGCCGATCCCGTCCGCGAGTGCGGTCGGCCTGCCGCGCCGGGCATGCTCGATCTGGCGCGCGTGATCGCCGCGCTCGACGAGGCGATTCCGGATGACCGGGTGCTCGTCAGCGACGGCGGGAGGTTTCTGCTCCAGCCGTGGAAGATCATGAAGGTCAAGCAGCCCCGCAGCTTCGTCTTCACGCTGCACTTCGGCTCGATCGGGCTGGGCCTCGCCGAAGCGATCGGTGCGGGCAAGGCGGCTCCGGGCAGGCCGATAACATTGTTGACGGGCGATGGCGGCTTCATGCTCGGCGGACTGGCCGAATTCAACTCAGCCGTGCGCGCAGGCACGGATCTGATCGTGCTGCTGTTCAACGACGGGGCTTACGGCGCGGAGCATATCCAGTTCCGGATGAAACATATGGACCCCGCGCTGTCCATGTTCGACTGGCCCGACTTTGCCGAGGTCGCGCGGTCGCTGGGCGGCGATGGCGTCACCATCCGGACCGAGGCCGATCTACCCGGTGCGCGCGAGGCCATTGCCGGCAGGAGGCGCCCGTTGCTGATCGACATCAAACTCGATCCCGACCAGATGCCTTCGGTGCGCTGAGCGGTTCGGCTCCGGCGCGCAGCATCGCCTTTTCCAGCCGCCTCTCACGCATCACGATATAGACGCTGCTCATGGCGATGAGCACGGCACCGGCCCAGGTCGTCCAGACGGGCAGCACGCCGAAGAACAACAACCCGTAAAGGCTCGCCCAGATGATGCTCGAATAGTCCATCGGCACGACGGTCGAGACCGGGGCGTATTTCAACGCCGAGCTCACCGCCAGTTGGCCAAGCGTCCCCGTCACGCCGATGGCAACCAGCATGCCCCACGTCCACGGATCATGCGGCGTGAAATGGAACAGATAGAGGATCGCGAGCGGCGGAACGGGCAATGCCGAAAAATAGAAGACCATGGCGATGACGCCCTCGGTCTTGGCCATGTGACGCAGCAGGATGGGAACGATCGCGCCGACGACCGCGCCGCACAGCGCCATCAGGACTCCCAGTGCCGGAAGATCCCCGCTGCCCGGCCGCGCCACGATCAACACGCCCGCGAAGCCGACCAGCACCGCGCCCCAGCGATGCCATCCCGGCCGTTCGGCTAGGAAGACCGCCCCCAGTATCGTCGCGAAGATCGGGATCGTGTATTGGAGCGTCACCGCCTCGGCCAGGGGCAGCATCGCGACCGACGAGATGATCAGCATCATGCCCGTCAGGCCGATCGCCGCGCGCACGGTGTGCGCACCGATCCGCCGTGTCTTGAGCGCGACCAGACCGGGACCGCACCAGGCAAGCGCCACGAGAAGCGGCACGGCGGTCGCCTGGCGCCAGAACAGGATTTCGGCGAGCGACGCCCCCCGCTCTTCAGCGAGCTTGATGAACGCGTTCATCGTCGAGTGGAAGAAGACCGCCACGAGGCGCATCAGCAAGCCGAGCATGACGCGGTCGTTCGTTTCGCTCGCCATCGTCGAGCGATAGGTTCCCGCTCCAACCTGCCGCAAGCGACATCTTTGCGGCTCCTGCTGCGCTTTTCCAACTTGGGCGCAACCAACTCGTCCCCAATACTCGGCAATTCAGCAAGGCGGCTCAGCCGGCGACCGACCGTCGCCGCATCATCGCTGCAAGGGGGCGAACGATGCCGGTCAAAGCCTGTGGCCCCCATGCTCCCGACGAGGTCGATCCATCGATCGAGATCGCGTTCCGCGGCGTTTGCCATTCCGATCTGCACGTGGGCCCGCAACGATTGGGGCCGCACGCTCTCCCCCTGCGTTCCCGGGCACGAGATCGTCGGCCGGGTAAGCGCAATCGGCGATGCGGCCCATCGGATATCGGCGCGGATGGCCCGACCTTTCAAAGCACCCAGCCGAACCCTCCAGCATGAGGTCCGCCATGCACCTCCCCAGCTCGATGACCGCCATCTCGATCGACCCCGACCGGCGCGGCGCCGAGGCCTTGCAGCCGACCACAATCGCACTGCCCCAACCCGGTGCCGGGGAAATCCTGATCCGCGTCGCGGGCGCAGGGGTCAATCGGCCCGATCTGATCCAGCGAGACGGAGGCTATCCGCCACCACCGGGCGCGCCGGAGACCCTGGGGCTGGAGGTGTCGGGAACGGTCGCCGCGCTGGGAGGCGGTGCGGAGCGTTGGCGCGTCGGCGACGAGGTCGTCGCGTTGCTGGCGGGTGGCGGCTATGCTGAATATGTCACGGTCGACGAGCGGCACGCGTTACCACGCCCACCTGCGATCGATCTTATCGACGCGGCGGCGCTACCGGAAACGGTCTTCACGGTCTGGACCAATCTGTTCGAGCGGGGCGCGCTCAAGCCGGGCGAGACCGTGTTGATCCATGGCGGCTCTGTCAAACCAAACGCCCCGGTTGGCCGAGCACCCGCTCTGCGCTAGCCCACGGCATGCCTCGCCCACGCAAACCCGCAAGCCCCTTCCGCTATTTCAACTCCTCGCCCGAGGTCATCCGCTTGGTGGTGCTTATGTACGTCCGGTTCCCGCTCTCATTGCGGAACGTTGAGGATCTGCTGTTCGAGCGCGGCATCGACATCTGTCACGAAACCGTCCGCCATTGGTGGAACCGCTTCGGCCCGATGTTCGCAGCGGACATTCGTCGGCAGCGGGTGAGCCGGATGCGCGGCTACCGCCACTGGAAATGGCATCTCGACGAGATGTACGTGAAGGTGAATGGCGAGATGGTCTACCTCTGGCGCGCGGTCGACCACGAGGGCGAGGTGCTCGAAAGCTACATCACCAAGACCCGCGACAAGGCCGCAGCCCTGCGGTTCATGAAGAAGACGCTGAAGCGCCACGGCTCGCCTGAGGCCATAACCACTGACGGGCTACGATCCTACAGGACCGCGATGAACGAGCTTGGCTGCGCCGACAAACAGGTGGTGGGCAGGTGGGCGAACAATCGCTCGGAATGTAGTCATTTGCCCGTGCGCAGGAGGGAGCGGGCGATGCTCCGCTTCCGACGGATGAAGACCCTACAGAAGTTCACATCGGTCCATGCATCCGTCCACAATCACTTCAACCAGGAACGCCACCTCGTCGATCGCCAGACCTACAAGCAGCGCCGCTCGGCCGCCTTGGCCGAGTGGCAAAACCTTGCGGTATGACGTGAAGTGACCTCCGGGCGTAGTGCATCCGGTGGAGACGGGTTCGCATTAGACTGACAGCACCGCCATCATCCATTGATCCAATTGATATTTTAAGGTTCGCGCGCCGGTTCCCTACCGGCGCAGAGACCGTTCCGTCCCCCGCTTCGCCCTCAGGCCGCTTCGCGCCGCCTACGGCCAACACTGGCGATGGAGGCGTCGATGCACTAACAATCCACGCGGACCACTCGGGAGGGGCCGGTCAGCGCCCGCAGGGCTGACAGCGCCGCTCTGTATGATGGAGCCTGAGGGGATTAATATGCACCGCGGTTCCGGGGCAGGTGGCGTCTGCTGGCCTGCCATGCCAGCTTCCATCTTGCCTGGTCCGATACTTCTCGCTTCCGCTGCCCTGCTACTGCCTCTCTCGAATGCCGCCATCGCGAAAAGCGTCAAGGGCGATGAGGAAATCATCGTGGCCGGTATCGGCGAACAACGGTTGCTGCTCGACGCCAGGAGTGAGACAGGCAGCCGCCTTCGCCTCAGCGTGCGCGAGACGCCCGCGATCGTGGACATTCTCTCGCAGGAATTGATGCAGGAGCGCGGCCTTCGCACCAGCATCGAAGTGTTGAACGCCGTGCCCGGAGCCACCGCGGGCGAGCTTGCCAGCAGCCCCGGCCAGATGTCGATGCGCGGTTTCACCTCCGGCGCCATCTCCCTTCTCTATGATGGCATACGCCAGACCACTTCGTCGCTGATCGTCCGTAACCTGGATAGCTGGAGCTTCGACCGGATCGAGGTGCTGAAAGGGCCCGCCGGAGTGCTCTACGGCGAGGGATCGCTCGCAGGCGCGGTCAATCTCATCCCCAAGAAGCCACGGTTCGATAGCGAGGCCTATGCGCTGATGGCCGCATATGGAAGCTTCGACGCGCTGCGTGTGGGCGCCGACGCCAATATCCTGCTGAGCGAGAGGGTCGCTATCCGGGGCGTCAGCAGCCTCCATCGCACCAGCGGCTTTATCGATGACACCGATGCCCGTTTCTTCGCGGCGACGCTGGCGGCGACCTTCAAACCCACCGAAAAGCTCACGGTAGAACTGGCCGCCGACTATTTCGGGGACGAATATGGCACGGCGTATTGGGGCACGCCGCTGGTTCCGCTTACCGCCGCCCGCCGGCCAAGCGGTCTCGTGACGACCGTCGCTGGATATGGCATCGACAAGGCGCTCAGGAAGAAGAACTACAATGTCACCAATGCCGATCAGGGCTCGGACGCCCGGTGGCTGCGTTCGCGCTTTGCCTACGAGATTTCCGACAGGCTGACCTTCACCAACGAACTGAGCTATTATGACGCGGACCGGCGCTTCCACAATGCGGAAATCTATACTTATGCGGGGCCGTCAACCGCATTTCCGAACGGTTCGTTCGAGCGGCGCGTAACGCGGATCGATCACGACCACCAGTTCGTCATGGAACGCGCGACCCTGACCGGCGAGACGCAGATAGCCGGACGTCGCAACCGGCTTTCAGCGGGCATCGAATACAGCCGCAGCGATTTCGCGTCCGGACGCCAGTTCGGATCGACCAGCCCGGTCGACCTCCATGCATCCCATCGCGGCGCCCTCGCGGCGCCGGACGACATCGCGGCACGTTCCTCGGAGGCCGTGGAGCGGGCCAATTTCGATTCGCGGACGACGATTACCTCCCTGTTCGCGGAGGAGGCCTTCAACGTCACGCCCGGCCTGCTGCTGGTGGGCGGCATCCGCTACGACCACATCAGGCTTGAGCGCATCGTGGACGACCTCGGCACCGGCACGCGGACCGCCTTCTCGCGATCCTGGAATCCGATCTCGTGGCGCGCAGGCATGGTTTACGATCTCGCGCCCAGGACGCAGATTTTTGGGCAATACAGCTATGCGGTCGCGCCCGTCGGAAACATGGCGCTGATCTCCGCGGCCAATGCAAAGTTCGATCTGACCACTGGCCGGTCCGTGGAGGGTGGCATCAAGGCCAGCTTGTACGATGGCCGCCTAGACCTGACTGCCGCTGGCTACTGGATCCAGCGGGACGGCATTGTCACGCGCGATCCCGAAAATTCCAGCATCGCGGTACAAGGCGGCAGCCAATCCTCTCGCGGCATCGAACTCTCCGCATCGGCGACCATCACCAAGCGGTTCCGGCTCGACGTCAGCCTGGCCGTCCTGGACGCCAGGTTCGACACGCTGATCGACGCGGGCGGCGCCAACCGCGCGGGCAATATCCCGCCGGTCGTGCCCGAACGGGTGGCGAGCGTGTTCGGCATCTATCGTATCGAGGGGGCGCCGATCACGCTGTCAGGCGGTGCGCGCTACGCCAGCCACTTCTTCACCGACAGCGCCAACAGCATCCGTGTCCGTGGCGCGACCGTGCTCGATGCCGCGATCAGCTACCGGCTACCGTTCGGCGACATCACCCTGCGCGGCCGCAACCTTACCGATCGCTTTCATGCAAACTGGTCTGGCGGGGCCGCGCGGCAGATCACGCTCAGCGCGCCGCGCAGTGTCGAGATCGGTTTTTCCGCGAGGTTCCAGCCATGATCGGCGCTCCATCCATCTGAAGCCCCGAGGCGCCCGGTGCACGCATTTGCGCGTTCATGCGCGATAACGCCTGTTTGGCCCGGCCTGTCGAAACGCTACCCCAAGCAAGCAGTGTCGATCGAACGCATGAAGGCCGCACGGTAGCTTCGGTTAAATTCGGTACGCAGAGTTTGGGTGCGGTGGGGGCCACGCCATGGATTGGAAGCGTGCGCTGGGGCTGGGCGCAACCGGACTTGCCATTATCGGCGGCGGCTATCTCCTCGTGACTGGCGACAAGACGGAGAAAAGGGAACGCGCGCTCCGTCAGGTCGCCGCCGCCCGCGCTGTCGCGACGGTCGCCGCCACGGAAGCGCCACTCGCCGCCGCGCCCGTGGAAACGGCGATCACGGCACCCGGCCTCGATCCCTCACGCCCCAATGACTGCCTGATCGAACCGAGCCGGGTCGTTCGGGTGAACAGCGGTGTCGAGGGCGTGATCGAGGCGATCCACGTCGATCGGGGCGACAGCGTGCAGCGGGGGCAGATCGTCGCCCAGCTCAAGGCCGATGTCGATCGCGCGGGCGCGGCGGCGGCACAGGCGCGGGCGGCGAACGTCCATTCCGTGCAGGCCGCGCGGGCGCGAGCCGCCTATCTCGATTCGGTGCGGCGGCGCAGCGAGGAGGTGCGTCAGTTCATCGCGCGCGACAAGGTGGAAGAAGCCCAGGCCAACGCCCGCGCCGCTGACGAGGAAAGCCGGGCCGCGCGGCAGGAACAGCGTGTCGCCCAGCTCGAATATGTCCGCACCCGGCACATACTCACGGAAAAGACGGTTCGCAGTCCGGTAAACGGCATCGTCACCGAACGTGCCATGACCGTGGGCGAATATCGCGGACCCAATGCCACGCATATCCTTACCATCGCCCAGATCGATCCCCTGAACGTCGAGGTGTTCGCGCCGATCGCGCAACTGGGCTCCGTGTCGGTGGGGGACAGCGTCGCCATCTTTCCGGAGGAACCGGTCGGCGGTCGTTACATGGCGACGGTGAAAGTCGTCGACCGCGTGTTCGATGCGGCCAGCGGCACGTTCGGCATGCGCCTGGAATTGCCCAATCCCGAAAATCGCCTGCCCGCCGGCTTGCGTTGCCGGGTCGAGATCAAACCCGGGTCCAGCGCATCGCGCTGATGATGCGCCGATGCCGAGACAACGGGAAACCCGCCAGTTGAGGAGCGTTAACGGATGAAGCGTCAGATTGCCCTTATGACCGGCGCCGCCGCGCTATTGACGCCCGGTGCGGCGGCCTTCGCCGACACGCTGCAACAGGCGCTGGAAGCCGCCTACCATCACAACCCGACGCTGACGGCGCAGCGCGCCAATGTCCGCGCGGCGGACGAGAATGTGCCATTGGCGCGTGCCGCCGGCATGCCGACGCTGGAGGCCTCCGCCAATTATCAGGAGAATGTGCTGAAAGGCAGCCAGCCTCCCGGCCTGCTGACCTCCGACCCGGATCGGCAACTGACCGCCCAGATCAACGCCAACGTCCCATTGCTAACCTTCGGCGCCGTAAGCGGATCGGTGAAAGCGGCCGAGGCGCGCGCCGAGACCAGCCGCCTGGGGCTGCGCGGCACAGAGGCGGAGCTTTTCACCGCGGTGGTCGGCGCATACATGGACGTGATCCGCGACGAGGCCATAGTCCGCCTCAACCTCGGCAACCACGAGGTGATCACCTATACGCTGAAGGAGACCAGCGAGCGTTTCCGGGCGGGCGAGCGCGGCGCGACCGATGTGGCGCAAGCCGAAGCGCGCGTGGCATTGGCGGTGAGCCAGCTTGAAACGGCCCAGGCCCGCCTCATCTCCAGCCGTGAAAATTATGTCCGCCTGGTCGGCTCTCCTCCCGGTGTGCTCTCCCCGCCCCCGCCGTTGCCGGCCATGCCCGCCTCGGTGGACGATGCAACGGCGATCGCGCTGGAAGACAACCCCTCGCTTCTTGCCAGCCGCTCGAACAGCGTCGCCGCCCGGCAGGACATGCGCGTCGCCGATGCCGAACTGCTCCCCCGGGTGAGCGCCATAGGCGGCGTCAGCCACTACGATTATCTGAATTCGCTCGATCCTGGCACCGGCCCCCGCAACCGGGATCAGGGGACGACAGCCTACGTCGGCCTGTCGCTCAAGATGCCGCTCTATCAGGGCGGCCGCACAAGCGCGCTGATGCGCCAGTCGCGCGAAAAATACGGTATAACACTGGAGCAGCAGACCGAGGCCGAGCGCAATGTGGTAGCGCAGACCCGCTCCGCTTTCGCGACGTGGCAATCGGCGCAGCGTGTCATCGAATCGGCGCGCAACGGCGTGAGCGCGAACCAGCGCGCGCTTGAGGGCATACGTGCCGAGACGAATGCGGGCATCCGCCCTCTGCTCGACCGGCTGAACGCCGAGCAGGAGTTGCTGAACGCCCAGGTGACGCAGGTGACGGCCGAGCGGGACGCTTATGTCGCCGGCTTCGCCCTGCTCAGCGCGATGGGCCGGGCCGAGGCGCGCAGCCTTAATTTCGACAGCAGCGTGCTTTACGATCCGCAGGTCCATTACCAGCGCGTGCATAAGAAAGCAGGCGACTGGGACAGCGGCCCCATGCCCGAGCCTGTCGGCACGGGAACGGCAACCGTGCCCGCGCAGGACGCCGCAATCGGACCGACCGCAGACACCGCGCCCTGACGCGGGGCAGCGCTGGCCGGCGATGCTGTCAAAGGGGTCAGCCGCTGCCGCTAAAGGCAATGGTTTCCTGCAGTTTTTCCTCCGCCACTTCGGTCTGGCGGCGGATGGCGGCGTGGCGGCGTTCAGCGGACATCTGCGCCCATTTGCGCAGCAGGTCGGCCGGCCAGCCCTGCACCGGCCAATCCTTGGCCGCGGCGGCGATCATCTTGGCCCCGCGCGCCGCGAACAGCGTGTAAAGCTCGTCGTCCAGCGCCGTGATCGCCTGAGTGCTGCCGGGATCGCCCTGCCGCCCCGCGCGCCCTTCAAGCTGGCGGTCGATACGGGAGGTCTCGTGATAGGCGGACAGGATGACGTGCAGCCCGCCTGCCGCTTTTGCTTCCGGCGATAGCTCGATATCGGTGCCGCGCCCGGCCATGTTGGTCGCCACCGTCACCGCGCCGAGTTGCCCCGCCTGCGCCACTATCTCGGCCTCTTCGGCATCCTGCCGGGCATTGAGCACGCGGCAGACAATGCCCGCGCTCGCCAGTGCAGCGGCGACGGCTTCCGAATCCGCCACCGAACGCGTGCCGACCAGAACGGGCCGCATCCCCTCCTCGCGCCGTATCGCCGCCACCGCATCGGCCACGGCTGCCCATTTCTCCGCCGATGTCCGATGGAGGACGTGCCCGCGATTTTCCCTCAGATTGGGCCGGTTGCGCGGTACGACAGCCACGCGCACGCCATAATCGGCCCGCAATTCGTCCGCCGTCTCGCGCACCGTGCCGCTCATGCCGGACAGGCGCCGATAGCGCCGGAAAAAGCGCTGATAGGTGATGCGCGCCATGGTGTTGCGCGTGCCGGAAAGCTCCACCTGCTCCTTCGTCTCGATAAGCTGGTGCAGCCCGCCCTCCCAGGATCGGTCCGCCATGACCCGCCCGGTCGATTCATCGACGATCTGCACCTTGTCCTCGGCGACGATATAGTCGCGATCGCGCTGATAGAGGCGAAGCGCGGCCAGCGCCTGCGAAGCCAGTTCCTCGCGCGCCTGGCGGATACGCCAGCGTGTGTGGGGTAGCCCTGCTGCCAGTTCGGCGACCACGCGCTTGCCGCGATCGGAAAGCTCGACCGCGCGATCCGCTTCCTTGATGCGATAGTGGCGCCCCTCCTCCAGTTGCCGCGCCAGCTCCAGCGCGGCCATGTAGAGCCCGTCGTCCTTCGCCGGCAGTTCGGCCGAGAGAATGAGGGGGGTGCGCGCCTCGTCGATGAAAATCGAATCGGCCTCGTCCACCACCGCGAAATGCAGGCCGCGCATGATAAGCGGCTCGCCGCGACCGCCGCCGAACAGCTCTGTCATCAGCCGCCGGGCCGCGCCGCGCTTGCGCCCGAGCGCCGTCTGATCGCGCAGATAATCGAAGGTGATCTCCTTGTTGGTGCCATAGACGACATCGGCGCGATAGGCCGCCCGGCGCTCCTCCGTCTCCTGCCCGTGGATGATCAGGCCGATCTCCAGCCCGAAGCGGCGATAGACGGGCGCCAGCTTTTCCGCATCGCGCTCCGCCAGGTAATCGTTCACGGTAAAGACGTGGACCGGCATCCGCGCCATCGCCGCCGTGATGGCGGGCAGCAGGGCGGTGATCGTCTTACCCTCGCCCGTCGCCATCTCGGCGACGCCGCCGTTCAGCATCACGAAGCCGCCCATCAACTGCACGGGGAAATGGCGCATGCCAAGTTCGCGCCCCGTCACTTCGCGCACCAGCGCGAAACATTCGTCGATCAACGCGCCATCGGCCAGTCCATGCCGCATCAACCGCGCTCGCACGTCCGCGCAGCGCGCATCGAGCGCGGCGTCATCAAGCCCGGCCAGCGCCTCGGACCGGCAGATCACCGCCATCGCCCGCGTAAGCAAAGGCGGCGTTCGCCTGAACTCCATCGCCATCACGCGGCCAAGCAGGAGATCGACCGGCCTGTCCCATTTCCACGGCTTCAGGGGCGCGCGCTCAGGATAGGGCGCGACGACCGGGCGCGCATCGCTGCGGACCTCGCGCCACAGATCGCGCGCCTGCTCGCGGAGTGCGGCGACCTCAGGCATTGAAGCGCGAAAGCAGAAGCTGGCGCAGCCGTCGCATGGCCTGCCAGCCCAGCGGCTCCCACGCCAACTGGAAACGGACATGGACGCGCGTGCCGAACGGAACCTGCCGCAGCGCGGGCGGCAGGCCGACGTCGAACAGGAATACGCGATTGAGCGCCTTGCGGCCGTTCGCTTCGGTGGGATTCGTCGGGATCGTGCCGCCGTTCGAGAGCGCCAGGGCCTCGCTCGGCAGCTCATAAGTGCCGCCCGGCACCTCCCGCACGATCGGGCCGGTGAAGCTGCGCCCCGGCAGCGCGGCGATACGGAAACGCACCCGCTTCAACTCGCCCCGCACCAGATCGATATCGTCCTGCCGCACCGCGATACGCGCCACCTCGGCATAACCGGGGGTGACATAGCCGATCAGGTCCCCCTGACGGACATGGCGCCCCGGCAGATCGGTCGCCGAGGCGGAAGCCAGCACGAACCGTCCCTCGGCGCCGGCCGTCATGTTGAGATCGCCGAGCCGCTGGCGCTGCACGGCAAGCTGCTGGGCGGCCTGCCGGATGGCAAGCTGGCTGATCTGGCGTTTGACGAGATCGCCGGCAAGCTCCGCATCGGCCTCGGCCTGCAACTCGCGCAGGCGCCAGGCGAGCCGGGTCACTTCCGTTTCCAGCGAAGGCTGGGCGGTTTCCACCAGCAAGGCGCCGGGCTGCACCTGCGCGCCCTCCGCCACCGCAATCCGGCGGATCATGCCGTTCGTCCCTGCGCGGACATGCGCCTCTTCGGGCAGCCAGACGATCCCCTGCGCATAGATGTGGTGCGGGGCGGGCACCACGAACAACGCAAGCATTACCGCCGCCAGGGTTCCCAAGGTCAGACGCACGGCAAAGCGCCGATTGCGATGAAGCTGCGGACTGGTGAAAACGTGGGAAAGCATCTTCCACAAAGGCAGGCCGATGCCGGTCCACAAGGTCCACAACGCGATCAGCACGCCGATCACGAAAAAGCGCTGCGCCACCAGCAGCGCGATGCCGATCAGCATCACCATCCGCGCCACGAACGCCGCCGGCCCGTAGAACAGGAACCAGCGCTTTTCGCCCGGCGTCGCGTCGAACGGGCGGGTGCCGTGCGTGCGGAACACATACCGATCCACCAGATGGCCCCAATAACGGTTCGCCCGGTTGCCCAGATTGGGGATCTCGATCACGTCCGACAGGATATAGTAGCCATCGAAGCGCAGCAGCGGATTGCCGTTCACCAGCACGGTGGAGATGCCGGCTATCAGCATCACATTATAGGCCACCGCGCGCGCCACGCCCGGCTCCAGCGCCACCCAGGCGAAAGCGGCGAGCGCGGCCACGAACAGCTCCGCGATCATTCCCGCCGCCCCGATCAGGGCGCGCCGCCACTTGCCGGGCAGCGCGCTCGCCGCCGAGGCATCGACATAAGGGACGGGAAACAGCACGAGCAGCATCAAGCCCATCTCGCGCACCTCGCGGCCATTGGCCTTCGCCGCATAGCCATGCGCCAGTTCGTGGATCACCTTCACGAACGGGTAACACAGCGCCATGATCAGCAGATTGTCCGCCGCCAGCACACGATCGGCGAGATTGCCGGTCAGTTCCTTCCAGTGCGTGCCCACGATCAGCAGCGCCGGGATCACCACGGCGAACCACAGCAGGATACCCGGCCACCCGAACAGCGGCCGCACCCACGGCATGGTCCGCGTCAGAAACGCCTCGGGATCGACAAGCGGGATACGCAGCGACATCGGGCTCTTGAGGTTCTGCATCAGCAACTGGCGGCGTTGCTTCTTCTGGCGGCGCCCCATTTCCACGGCATCCGGCAGCACGTCGGTGGACAGCAAGTCGGCGCCGTGCAGTTGGCCGAGCGCGGAGATCACGTCGTCCTGCGTCGGTGCGTCCTCGCCCAGTTCATCGACCAGCGCGTCCCACAGTGCTTCCACGGTGCGGCGGCCATCGAGCCGGCCCACGAACAGATAGGCGCCCCGCGGCAAACGGTGCGATTTGCCGGCGGCGCCGTCATCGAGCACATACCACAGAGCGCCCCGATAGCGGTGCCGTCGCACACGCACATGGGTCTTGAGCCGCGGACGGAGCCGGGCGACCTGGAACCACGATGCGCTTTCAAACGGATTCGCCATCGCGCCGCCTCAGGGCATCCATTTCCAGAAGAACAGGCTGAGCCAATTGCGCAGGCCGCGTGTCCAGATCCAGAAATAGGAGCGGCGGTCTATGTCCACCTTGGCGACGCCTTCCATGCCGGGGCGAAGCGCGGCGGGCGCGTCCTCGCCCAGTTCCGCTTCGACACGGAACACGTTGCGCCCGTCGACGGTGGCGGTGACGGAAGTGATCTTGGTGACGATGAAGGGCACCGTCCGTCCGGCAAGGCCGCTCGGCGCGAAACGCCCCTCCTGCCCCGGCTCGACATAATTCACATCGGCGTCGGGCACGCGCAGAACCACCCGGAAATTGCCGTGCGGCGCCACTTCGAACAGGACTTCCCCTTCCTCCACCGGCGTGCCGACGCGCTGGCTCAGATCCCCCGAAACAAGCACGCCGGCAAGCGGGGCGACGATATTGGTGCGGGCGAGCTTGTATTCGATGAGTTGCAGGGCCGCTTCCGCCTGCCTGAGCTGCGCGCCCGCCAGATTCATCTCGGCGCGCTCATGCCTGGCCAGCGCCTCGCGGTAGCGCCGGTCGAGTTGCTGCACCTCTCCGATCGCCCGCGCGCGATCGACCCTGAGATCGCGGTCGTCCAGCGCCGCCAGCACCTGCCCCGCGCGCACCGTGTCGCCGGCCCGCGCTTCGGAGCGGGCGATGAAGCCGGAGAAAGGTGCGGCCGCCGCGCGCTGCACACGCCCCTCCAGTTCGGCATCGGCGCTGACGCGGAACTGGGCGAGCGGCACGAACAGGATGAGGAGAAGCAGCACGCCGGCGATGCCGAGCGCCTTCGCCATCGGCCGGCGCGGGCCGAACAGAGCCTTCGCCCCATCCATCCCATGGCGCCGGATGCGGCCGCTGAGCCAGCGCTCCTCGCGCTGCTTGAGCATGATGGTCGGCGCGACGAGCGCAGCGCAGGTTTCCGCCATCAGCAATTCGCGCGCATCGAAGGGCGGCGCCCCGACGCCACGCTCGAAGATCAGCGCACCCACGGGCAAGCCCCGGTCGAGCATCGGCACGGTGGCGATCGCGCCATGGCCGCCAAGCCCCAACAGCCGCGCCTGCTGCAGCGTCACGGGATTGCCTTCCCGCACCGCCGGCAACGACAAAGTCATGCCCTGATCGAGCGCCTCATCCATCGCCGCTTCCAGCGCTTCGGCAATGTCCGAGCGTTTGCGGAACCACGCGCCATGCGACATCGCCGCGAGCTTCGCGCAATCCCTTTTCACCACCCCGAAGGCGACGCGCTCCGCCGGCAACGCAAGGGCCAGAGCATTGCATAAGGCGAGCGACGCCTCGTCGAGGGAATCGTGCTCCTGCACAGCGGCGAGCACATCCATGGCCGCGACCGCCGCGCCGCTGCGCCCCGTCTCGCCGACAGCCCGATATTGCCACACGACCGAATGGATCCAGCCCGCGCCCCAATGCAGCTCGCGCAGCAAAGTGCGCAGCGCGGCCGCCGTCGCCGCCTGCATGGCGAGAACCACGACACCATGAGCGCGGCCGTCCACCGTGATCGGATAGGCGATCCCGGTGCGGTCAGCCGCCTCCGGATCGGGCTCCACCACCGCCTGCGCGCTGGAAAGCGCCTGCTCCGCGACATGGCGCAGATGCGGGATGTCGTGCGGCTCCGCCGGCCAGACGGCAGCGGGCGCGAAGCTGTTGCCGCCGCTTTCGAGCAGGATCAACCCGGCGGTGGCGCCCGACGTGCGCGCGCATTGAAGCGCAAGCCAGGCCCGGCAGAAATCGCCCGCTCCCGTCGCTATCGCCAGCGCGGCCCAAAGGGCGCTCTCATCCGCTTCGCGGGGCGGCGGCGAGGCGGCATCCGCTTCCACCGCGACACTCATGTCAGGCTCCCTCGGCCGCGGGCCGGTTTATCGCCGGCGTGCCGACAGTCAGCCAAGCGAACCATACCGCTGTTCGTAATCGCGCATGAGCTGCGCCAGCGCATCGCTCAGCCGCTTGGCCGCGAACGGGCTGATGATGATGCGGTGCTGGAGGTCCACTTCCAGCTCGCCGGGCTGGCCGCCCGGCTGATCCCAGTTCTGGTTGACGCCGAAGTTCAGCACCACCTCCTCGCGCGTGGACGTGGCGTTGGCCATATTGCAATAACTGCTCTTGAGATCGTCGGTACGGAATTTCAGCGACTGCTGGCGGGGCTGCCCTGCCGGCTTCGCTGCCTCCGGCCCCGCCTTTACCGTCCGGTTCGTACTGCTCACTCGCTATCCTCCAACTCGTCCGTCCGGCCGCGACGCGGTTGTTTCTTGCTGCCCTCGGGACGCTGCCCGGCGACCAGTGGTAGCAGAACGGCATAGTGGCCGTAATCCTCGCCACCCGCCGCTGCGTCGTCATCGCCGGCAAGCAGGCGCGACAACCAGTCGCCATTCGGGGAGACCGGGACGGACACGCCCACCGAGAGCATGTCGGGCGTGGCGTCGAAGTCGAGCGTCGCCATCGGCATGGCCGGAATGGCGTCGGCCGCCGCGACCGGTGCGTCCGGCCGGACTGCCGTGCCTGCACTTTCAGTTGCAGTTGGCGTCTGCTGCGCGGCGGCCTTCGCCGGGCTCTTGGCGGCATCCTTTCCGCCGGCCTTTTGCGGCCGGGCGGATGACGTGGCGTGAATATCGCCCGCCCACTTCGCAACCGCTGCCTCCGTGCCGTACGTGATCGGATCGAAAACCGGTCGCGCCGCCGCCTCGGACGACACGATCGGCTGTCCGAGCGACGGAGGGTCGATCAGCGGCCTGACGCCATCGTCGAACGGGCGATAGTCCGCGATCGGCGCCACCAGCGACGGCGGCGCATCGGGCCAGGCTTCGAAATATTTGTCGAGGCCCATCCATATCCGCGTCGAGCGCCACAGATCGGCAAGCGTCAGCGCCCGATCCTTGTCGGTATCGCCATAGAAACCAACGAGCTGGAGCGCCTCGTCCGGCTGCGTCGCGGCCGGCGCGGCGGCGTTGATGCTGTCGACCTGCACCGTCAGCACTTCGCTGGCGCCATAAGGCGCATTTCCGGGCACGGTGGCGTCGAAGCTGACCAGCCAGCGATTTCCCGCCTCGATCGGGGTATCGCTGAGGATGGTGACGATCGCGACGCGCTTGCCGCCCGCCGCCGCCTCCGTGCGGAACTGGACGACCGCGTCGGCGGGCAGGTCCACGCCGCGCAGCACCCCGTCGACCCGGAGCAGCGCCGGATCATAGGTGACGCGGAACGTCATCGTCTTGACGCCGCCTTCGCTGGCGAACAGCACCTGGAGACCCGCCATCGCCTCACGCGGGGCGTCGACACGCTCGCCCGGCCCACGCATGAAGTCCGGCAGGGCGGCGCTCCCGGCCGCCGCCTCGGCAAAGAGCAGCGTGGAGCGATAATCGCCGCCCGCCTCGCCATTGCCGTCTCCGTCGAGCACGGCGCCGTCGCGGCTCAGGAAACCCGCGTCCGAGAGAATGAGGCTGTAGCTGTCATATTGCAGCGGCCGGCCGTCCAGCCGGCTCAGGACGAAGCCCATCCCGTCGGCGTCATAGGCGATGGTGCCCGCGACAAGGCCGTAATGCGCGCCCGTCAGCGTCACCGCCTGGCTTGCGGCCTCCCCGCCCGTGATCGCGGCGGAGAAGCGTACCGCGAGCACGCCCCCGGAGATGGTGGCGCCCGCCACTTGCAGCAACGGCGGCGTGGCGAGGATCGAAACGCTGAGCGGCGTCGCGGAGAAGCTGCCATCGTCGTTCACCAGCACCGCGCGGATCACATAGTCGCCGCTGTCCGCGAACCGGTGACTTGCCGTGGCGGCATCGCCGGCAACGCGGGTGGGCGTGGTGCCGTCGCCCCAGTCGATGATCCACTCGATCGGCGCATCCTGCCCCGGATCGAAGGAGCCGAGCATCACCGTATAGCTGCTCGCCGTATAGCCCGTATCGCCGCCGGTGACGGTGAGCACGGGCGCCACGTCGCGCACGCGGATGGTGAAAGTCTTTTCGTCCGAGGCGCCAGCCCCGTCGGTGACGCGCACGGTGACGCTGGCGGTGGCATCGCCGTCCGGCGCCAGCCAGGTGAAGCGACCAGCGGCGTCGACCGCGGCCCCAGCCGGCGCGGAGACGAGCGACCAGTTGAGACCCGTCACGCCATCGTCGGCATCGCTGGCCTGGAGCTGAAGCGAAACCGTATCGCCCTCATTCACCTCGACGTCATCGATGGGTGCGAGGACCGGGGCGATGTTCGGACCGACCAATACGGTGATCGTAAAGGTCCGCTCGGTGAAGCCCCCCTTCGGATCGGTGACGCGCACCGTCACCGATTGCGGCCCGCCGTCCTCGCCCGCCGTCCAGCTAAAGCGGCCGCCCGGCGTCACCATGGCGCCCGCCGGGCCGCTGGTCAGCGAGAAGATCAGCGTGTCGATCGGATCGTCCGCGTCGCTGGCCGACAGCGCGAGAACCAGTTCCCTGCCCCGGCCGATCGTCTGCGGGGGGATCGGGCCGAGGATCGGCACGGCATTGCCTGCGGTCGCGACATAGATGCGGAAAGTTTGTTCCGCGAATGCCCCGGCGGCGTCGGCAACGCGGACCGTGACCACTTGCTCGCCCGCCCCGGCCACCGTCCAGCTGAACGCGCCCGAGGAGGAGAGCACCGCCCCTTCCGGCCCCGTGACCAGCGTCCAGGTCAGCGTGCCCGGCGCGTCATCGACATCGCTCGCCGCGAGTTGCACGAACAGCGCATCGCCCGGCACGGCGCTGCGATCCGCGACCGGCATCAGCACCGGCGCATCGTTCACGGCCCGGACATTGATCGTCACCGTCGCCGTCACGGGGGTGCTCAATCCGTCCGTGACAGAATAAGTGAAGCTGTCCGTTCCGAAGAAGTCGGCCGACGGCGTATAGGTCCAGGCACCGTCCGGCGTCGCCGGCGGCGTCAGCGTGCCGTTGAGCGGCCCGGCCACGATCGCGACGGAAAGCGGATCGCCGTCCGGATCGCTGTCGTTCGCCAGCATGTCGATCAGGATCGGCGTATCCTCGTCGCCCGCCACGATGTCGTCCCGGGCGACCGGCACCTCGTTGGGCACTGTCGTGAAACCGACGTTGTCGATCACCACCCGGCTATCCAGCGCGCCCATGCCGATCAGGTCGAACGACAGCCATGCGCCATTGCCGCGCGCGACCCCGGACAGCGAGACGGTGACCAGCGCCGCGCCTTCGCCGGGGGTACCCGTGACGGTGACGCCCGGCGCGAGATACAGCGTGCCGTCGGCTTGCAGGTTCAGGAAGGCGTCGCTGAGGTCCAGCCCGGTCAGAGAGCCGAGCAGCGAACGGCCGGTAACGGGGTCGAGCAACGCCACCTCGAAAGCGTCCGGCGGCATGTCGCCCTCGGCGCCAAGCGTCGCCGAACGGATGACGAAGCTCAGCTCGGTCGCGCCGTTCGGGATCGCGAAGGACTGTCGCAGATAGGAAAGATAGCGCGAATCCTCCGCCAGAACCCCCTCGCCGCCGAACACGCTTCCCCCACCATAGGCGGCCCAGCCGTCCGCGGCGGAAAAATCGCCATTCACAAGCGCCGAGACGGCCGGCCCACCGCCGGCGAAGCCCGACGTTGCAGCCGATGTCGTCACCATGGCGCCGCCGCCGCCGGTGAGGACGACGGTGGGAATCGCACCGGGCTCGCCGCTTCCGCTTTCGCCCTCGAGGGCGAGCGGCGAAACGACGATGTCGAGCGCGCTTGGCAGGCGGCGTTCGCCCAGGTTCAGCGTCGCGTTCATTACCCGCGTTTCCATCGTGCCCGGAACGTCTGCCAGGCCCAGACCATGCCCCAGTTCGTGGATGAGGACGGTCAGCAGGTCGACGCGACCGTCCGCCGCGCCGCCCGCGATCGCGCCCAGCAAATGGCTCGCGGCGCCGAGCGTGAACTCCTCCGCCGTTCCCGGAGTCGCATCGATGAACCAGCCATAACCCGCGGCATCGTCGTCGATCGTCAGCACGCCCTCATTGAATGAGGCGAGAACGTTGCCGGCGAGCGGCCGCACTTCGAGCGTGATCCCGGCGAGCGCCTCGCCCACGCCGGTGAACAGACCGCTTTGGACCCACGCATCGCGCGCCGCATCCAGCAGGAACAGGGCATCCTCCGCCGCGATTTTCGGCGCCGGCACGGAGACCAGGCCATCGGCCGACAGTTCGAGCGGATCGCCGCCAGTCGTGGCCCGGAAGCGAACCTTGTCGAGCAGGAAGATCTGGCTGATCGGCTCCAGCGTGTCGGGGTCGACCTCCTCGCCGCTCGCGACCAGATGCCTGACGACCTTCATCACCGTCCTGCGCTGGAGGCTCCACGCCGCCTCGCCGGCACCCGTGATTTTGTCCGGTTTGCTTTCCCCCATCGATTCAGGGGCAACCACGAGGGACGGGTCCACGCCCCGGTCGATCAGATATTGCCGGATATAATGGGTGACAGTCTGCGCACGCTTCAGCCCAAGCTCTTCATTGTAATCGGCATCGCCGCGAGGGTCGGTATATCCGAGGATCTTGACCCCCTCCAGCTCGGCACGGTTGTTATAAACCCATTCGGCCTGCGCCTCCAGAGCAGCCAGCGATTCCGGAGACAGGTCCCGCTGTTCCCACTTGTCGAAATCGAACAGGACGGTCGTGTCGATATTGTGCGGCAGCGACCACTTCGAGATCTTTTCGACGACCTCCTCGGAGTTCACATGCTGGAACGTCAGGGTGACGATCTTGCCCCGATAGGCCGGCTCGATCTCGATGTAGTGAGTCGTGCTCTCCCAGAATCCCGGCTCCAGCCGGATGCGCTTCACCGTCGGGGCGAGCGATCCGTCGATCGGGGTGATCGTGACCAGCATCTCGACATTGGGCGTCAGCAGCCACGGCGAGAACGTCTCGAAGGTCAGGAAGTTCGCGCTCGTCGGGACATAGACCCGATTATGCTGAATAGTCGTAAAGTCTGCGACTTTCTCGATCACATAATCGACATATTTGCGAACGGCCTGCAGGAACTCCTGAATGTCCGGTCTAAGGGCGTGAAGGTCGGTCAGACCGTCAAGCAGACCAAACAACAGCGCGCCGACGCCCTTCTCCCCGCCCATCAGCAGCGCATAGTTGGATTCCGGCTTGAACACCTTGTCGATCATCGCGTTCATGACCGTCTTGACCAGGGCCGTGACGCCATCGAGTTCGGCCTTGGAAGGCTCCATGGCCTTGCTGAACACGGACTCGAAGGTCGCCGTCCCGTTCCACAGATTCGCGTCCATGGCGATCTTCAGGTAATTGTCGAACTTCTCTAGGAATTTCATCGATGCGTTGAACTTCGTCACCGCTTCGCTGCCGGGGCCATAGGCCAGCAGCCATGCCTGATATTCGAACGAAGTCTTGTCCGCCGGCGGCTGCGGCAAGCCGACCTTCTTGGCGGTGATCGCCTCCGCCAGATGGGTGGCGATCCTGTTGACGGACAATTCGATCAGCTTGCCGAAGGCGTCCTTCAGCATCGTTCCGGGATTGGTCTGGAACAGCATCAGCCCGGACATGTCGATCGGCCCGGTCGGGAAGCCGAACATGCCACCGATGTCGAGCGTGAAGCCGCCGCCGCCATGGAAGGACCAGCCCGGAATCTCATAGGATGCCGGGAAGCGGCCGCGATCGGCGCCGCTCAGCAGG
>Ga0172382_10001957_pt1 | contig 35467 bp, 28 predicted proteins | sample Leawel138RmetaG_FD_122245 | JGI IMG/M metagenome (GOLD analysis project Ga0172382, IMG submission 122245) | Leachate microbial communities from a municipal landfill in Southern Ontario, Canada - Leachate well 138R metaG | ecosystem: Engineered > Solid waste > Landfill > Unclassified | place...
CACCTGGTCGGGCTCACGCCGCTGGGTGGTGTGGCGCGAGGTACCGGGCTTGCGCCGGTCCAGGTCGACCTGCAGCTCGGCCTCGGTGATTTCGAGTCCGGGCGGACAACCGTCCACGATGGCGCCCAGCGCCGGCCCGTGGCTCTCGCCGAAGGTGGTGACAGTGAAAAGCTTGCCGATGGAGTTTCCAGACATGGGGCGGCATTGTAGCGGTTTCCGCCTGCCTGCGCGCGGGGGAGAAAAGCCTGAACACGGCGAACACGGGGAAATCCATTCCTCGTGTGGGGGCGGCCTCAGGCGGCGACACATGGCTTGGAAGGCAAGTCGCGGCCTGAGGCCGCCCCTCAGAAGAAACAGGTTTTCCCCGTGTCCCCCGTGTTAATGCCTTTCAACGCTTCAAGACGGAGCCACTTCGTCCCAGGCCTGCACGTCCACTTCCTTGACGATCTTGCCGTCCTTCAGGGTCAGCATGGACGACGTGAACACCTTGGAGCCGTCGGGGTATTCACAGCTGTCGGTGTAGGCCATGTGGCTGTCGCCCATGACCTCGTCTTCCACGCGATGTTTCAAAGGCCGGCTGAGCACATCGTTGAAATACTCGGAAATGGCCTGCTTGCCGGAAAGGATGCACGGCGAGCTGGGCGGGTGGTTGTGGTCGATGAGCCGCAATTCGGCATCGTCGTCGTAAAGGGACATGAGCTTGCTGACGTCACTATGCTCCAGGCCGTCATGAATGGTGCGGGAGACTTCCTGAATATCCATGGCTCACCTCGCATGGTCGGATCATCTCCCATAAGCTTAGACCGGACCCCGTGGGCAACGGCATGCACCGGCAACGCTGGCTGGCGGCCGACCGCTATGCCACCGGGATGCGGCCGCTCTCGGCCAGGCGGTCCTCGGCGTGAGACTCAAACGGCACACCCGGTTGGGCGGAGGTGAGCGGATTGCGGTGGAACGCGATGAAGGTCTTGAGACCGCCGCTGAGATTGCTCACACGATCGAAACCGTGCTGGCGTAGCACGCGCGCCCCCACATAGCTGCGGAACCCGCTCAGGCAGTAGACATACAGCGGCCGCCCCTTGTGCGCCTCCAACTCCGGCAGACGGTCACGCAGGTCGCCAAGCGGCACGTTGACGGACTTGGGGATATGCCAGCCTGTGTATTCGCGCGCACTGCGCAGATCCACCAGCACGGCATCATCGGGCAGGTCCGGGTACTCCTCCGCATACCACACATCCACGTCCCCGCGCAGGGCATTGGCAGCCACGAACCCGGCCATGTTCACCGGGTCCTTGGCTGCGCCGTAGGGTGGTGCGTAGGCGAGTTCGAGGTCTTCCAGGTCATACACCGTCATGCCGGCCCGCAGTGCCGTGGCGAGTACGTCGAGCCGTTTGTCCACGCCGTCGAAGCCGACCACCTGCGCACCCAGCAGCCGGCCCTCCTTGGGCGTGAACAACAGCTTGAGGTGCATGGGGTGCGTGCCGGGGTAATAGCTCGCATGGCCGTTGGGGTGGATATAGATCTTGGTGTAAGACATGTGCATGCGGCGCAGCGCCTTCTCTGATGCACCGGTACCGCCGGCAGTCATCTCGAATACCTTGATCACCGACGTCCCCAGTGCGCCGTGAAAGGCGCTCGGACGGCCGGCAATATGATCGGCAGCGATACGGCCCTGGCGGTTGGCCAGCCCGGCCAGCGGGATGAGCGCCATCTCCCCCGTGGTGGCGTCACGTACTTCCACGGCATCGCCCACCGCGTAGATGTCGGGGTCGGAGGTGCGCATGTGCTCGTCCACGGTGATACCACCGCGCATGCCGATGGTAAGGCCTGCGGTTTTGGCCAGTTCGTTCTCGGGATGCACGCCCACCGCAAGCAGGACCATATCTGTGATGAGGCGCGCACCGCCTGCCAGCACCACTTCCACACGACCATCCGCATCGCGGAATTCCCGCACCGCAGTGCCGAGGTGGACGTTCACACCGAAGCTTTCCATGTGGTAGGCGATATCGCGGGACATCTCCGGGTCCAGGTTCTGCATGAGCTGATCGGAGCGTTCGATCAGATCCACGCGTACGCCACGACGACGCAAGGCTTCCGCCATCTCAAGGCCGATGTAGCCACCGCCTACCACCAAGGCGCTGAAGGCACCCTGCTCCACCTCGGTCTTGATGGCGTCCATGTCGGGGATGTTGCGCAGGGTGTGGATACGTGGGTGATTCACACCCGCCAGCGGCGGCCGGACGGGACTGGCACCGGGTGCCAGCACCAGCTTGTCGTAGGTATCCTCGAAGGTGCGCCCCGTGGCATGGTCGAATACCCGCACGCATTTGCGCGCCCGGTCGATGCCAGTGACCTCGTGCTGAGTACGCACGGTCAGCGCCAGCGTATGTTCCAGGTCCTTCGGCGTCACCACGAAAAGCCTGTTGCGATCCGGGATATCGCCGCTGATATGGTAAGGCAGGCCGCAGTTGGCGAAAGACACGTAGGGATCGCGCTCGTACACCACGATCTCGGCCGATTCGTCCAGGCGCCGCAGCCGCGCGGCAGTGGACATACCCCCGGCCACGCCTCCCACGATCACGGTTTTCATACCACCACCTCCTCGGCGCCTGCCAAGCACGGCCCGCGTCTGCTTAGCACAAGAATAGCGGGCGCGTACGTCACACGGGGAGTGATAACGCGGAGGGCGCGGAGGACGCCGAGAAATCACTATTCGTCACGGAGGCCACGGAGATTGTGCGATCTCCGTGTTTTCTGTGGTTCCGTGTTGAATTCTTTCAGCGTCTTGCCGCGCGGGGTGAAGGCGGACACCGCCCGCCCCATGCCTCCTTTTCGGGTTCATTTCCGTTCATTGGCGGACTTCACCTCCGCGCCTCCGCATTATCACTCCCCGGCGCGGCGCTCACGCCACCAGGCGAAGGCGCCGGCGGCCACGGCAAGGAAGAGCAGCGCGAGGGCGAGCAGCGGGTTGTTGAGGCCTTCCGGTGCGAACAGGAGCACACCACCCAGTCCCAGCATCATCACCCCCGAGACCAGCTTGAGCACACGCCCCTCCAACTCACTCAGCTTGCGTGAGCCGAGGGTATACACGTAGCCGAGCACGATGAGCATGAGCGGTAGTACGTACACCAGATTGTAAAAGGCGAGATACGCGTAATAACCGGATGTGGGGAGTTGCTGCAGCGTGAGCAGGCGCGTGTACACCATGGGGAATCCGGCCGTACACAGGGCCTCGTAGCTGTTGGCCACGATGGCAAGCGTCACCGCACCTGCGAGCATCACGGGCCAACTGTCGGCCCGCAACAGGCGGCGCATGCGTTCGAACAGCCGCGGCTTGGCACGCTCGGGAATGGAAAGCGAGATGCCGCGCTTGAACCAGACGTAGTCCTTTATGTTCACCAACGCCATACCCACCGCAAGCAGCCCCGCCGCCAAAGTCACCAGACGCAGTTCGCCGGCGATGAGGAACACATTGAGCCAGGCGGACATGAGCAGGAAATACACCAACCCGGAAAACAGTACGAACACCCCGCCGATCACCAGCATGCGCGTACGAGTACGCTCGTGGGTAAGCAGGCTGAGCAGGAATAGCAACACGAAAAAGGCGCAGGGGTTGAATGCATCCAGGCCGGCGATGACCATGGTCACCAGGGGCAGCGACCAGTTTGCCACGTCCACCGTACCCAGCACGGGCAGTGACACCTCCGCGCCTGGTGCAACGTCCTTGGGTGTCGGCGCGGGTGCGGGTACCGCGCCGGCGGTCAGGGCATCATGGCAGGCGAGCAGGCGCTGCTCCAAGAAACGGCCGACGCCTGCCGGTGAGTCGTAGCCCACGTGCATTTCACCGCAGAAGATGAAGCCCGGCACCGACTTCGCCTGCTGCCCGAGCGCGCCCGCCATCTCCACATAGCGCTGCACGTTGGCGCGGCTTGCTGTGAGTTCATGGGAGTGGAGCCGCAGCCAGGCATGGCGTGCAGCCAGTTCCTGCACGAAGGGCAGTGCGTCCTGACAATGGGGGCAGGTCTGCGACCAGAAGAAATGCAGATCGACCTTGGGCGCAGCGGCCGCGACCGCGGTGGCGGGAAGCAACCAACTGGCGACGAGCAGCGACAGGAACAGGAGGCGTTTCATCAGGTGCCTACCCTAATGCGGTGCCACAACGCTGGCAATCACCCGGCTTATGAGGTGCGCCGGCGGAAACCCTGTGGTGCACCCACTATTCAGCCTGCTTCGCGGGTGTGGCAAAGCGGTAGTAGTTGGGCTCGGTCATGAAGTCCAGGAGGCAGGGATCGCGCACCACCCCCTGCCCTGCGCCGGTGGCGGCGCCTACCGCCGCGTAGGGCAATCGGAACCGGCCCCACGTGGTGACGCGGGTGCTGCCGTCCGGCGCGGTAAAGCGGGCACGCACGCTCCAGAAATACTTCGTACCGGCTCGCAGCGGCATCTCGATGGTGTGCTCCGTAGCGGTGAGGCCTTGGCGCTCGTACACCAGGAGCGGCACCACCCCGGGCAGTACCTGCCAGAGGCGCAGGTCATAGCGTACTTCGCGCGCGGTCTCGGCCACCGCCTCGGCCCCGGCACGCCACGCATGTTCCGTGAGCGGCTCCCAGATGAGGGTGGGCGTGAGCGTATCGAGCAGGATGAAACGGTTCCATTCCGCAGGCGATGCCCCCAACTGCGGGCGATACAACCGTCTCGGCGCAATCCACTGCAGGCCACAGGCACCACCCACGGCACGGGCCATCCCACCGGGCATAAACAGTTCCTCGGCGATGCGCTCGCCCAACTCGGCATTGGCGGCCTTCAATGCGGCCGCGATGGCGGATGCATCCCAGGCATCGGCAGGACGCTCACTGCTGCGATAACTGAACGGACGCTCCACGATCACCTGTCCGCCCCGGGACCACTGCACCTGCAACAAGACACTGAGTGCCAGGCTGTCACGCGGGTAACCGCCTCGCTCAAACCCCACGCGTACTGCATCGATGATCACGCTGCTCGCTGCGGCTTCCGCCGTCACGAGTTCCAGTTTGCTGAAACGTTCCAGGGTGTCCGTCACATGACCACGCACTGCGGGTGCAATCTTCGCCGAGGCATCGCGCAGGATCGCTTGAAGCTCGGACATGTCCCCGGCAGCGATCGCCACCGTGCTCAAGTCGGCCTGTGCATCAGCGGGCAGCGACACCTCCGGGACCCGCGCACCGGCCAGTACCACCAGCGGCTCCACCAGCGCGCGCAGCATCGGATCCTGGGCGGATGCAGGGGCACTGGTGCAGGCATGCAGGAGAAGGAGCGGGAACAGGATCAGAAGACGTTGCACGAGGGACTTTCCGTTGCAGGCGAAGCCGCAGATCTTAGCCTGATGCGTGGCTCAGGCAAACCACGGCACCACGACACACCGCCAGCCGATGCGACCAGCCCTCACAGCTTCCGTGCCTATACTCGCAGCAAACGCCGATGGGTGCCATGAATCCGACAGAGATCCTCGACATCCTGGAGAAGGGGTTTTCCGGCATCCATGTATTGGTCGCTTACCTGGATGCCGCCTGCAATTTCCTCTGGGTAAATCGGGCCTATGCCAACGCTGACGGGCGACGGCCTGACGATTTCGTGGGGAAAAATCACTTCGCGCTTTATCCAAACGAAGAAAACGAGGCGATCTTCAAGCGCGTGATTGAAACGGGTGAGCGTTTCTCCATCTCGAGAGGCCGTTTCACTACCACATCATCCGGAGCGGGGGGCTCCTACTGGGATTGGGCACTGGAGCCGGTCAAGGACGATGACGGCAACGTGGAAGGACTGCTCTTCCTGCTGATCAACGTCACGGACAAGGTGAGAGCGCGTCAGTACCTGGCCGATACCGCCATTTACGTCCGCGGCCTACTCGAAGCCAATCCCGACGCATTCGTCGCTATCGACGTACTGGGCCGCATAACGGAGGTCAATGTCGCTGCCGAGACCCTGTTCGGCTACCCGCGCTCGCTGGCCCTTGGCACCCATTTCACCAGATACTGCAAGGATGTCAACCACGCCATGGATGGGTTCCAACAGGTATTGGCGCAGGGACACCTGCACGATTTTCCCGTCGACGTCGTCGCTCGCGATGGGCGCATCATTCCTACCCGCATCAAAGCCACCGTGCACCACAGCGCACAGGGCGAATTGATAGGTGTGATCGCCACTGCACACGACATGACCGAACATCTGCGCGTCGAAAGCGAACGCCGCAAGCTCTACGAGGAACTCCTGGTCAACGTCACCGAGTTGCGCCGCCACGAGAGCAAGGGGCCGTCGCCGTGAATCCAGGGTTTGCCCCTGCTCAGATCACCTTCGAGAATCGTTGGTCCCGCTTCTCGCGCAGATACCGATCGAACGTCATGCAGATGTTGCGGATGAGCAGCTTGCCCACGGGGTGCACGTCGATGGCACCGGCGGTGTGGGTCAACAGTCCGTCTGCCTGCATGCCTTCCAGGTCCTTCAGTTCGCTGGCGAAATAGCTGTCAAAATCGATGCCGAAGCGCTTGCCCACCGCCGCCTTGTCCAGATGGAAGTGGCAGATGAGCTGGGTGATCACCTCGCGGCGCAGCACGTCGTCGTCGGTGAGTTCGACGCCGCGGAACACTGCCAGCTTGCCGGCGTCGATAGCGGCGTAATACTCCTCCAGTTCCTTGAGATTTTGCGCATAGCTGCGCCCCACCTGGCCGATGGAGGTGGCGCCCAGGCCGATGAGGTCGCAATCGGCGTGGGTGCTGTAGCCCTGGAAATTGCGGTACAACGTGCCTTCGCGCTGGGCCACGGCCAGTTCGTCTCCGGGCTTGGCGAAGTGGTCCATGCCGATGTAGACGTAACCGGCGGCGGTGAGCCGCTCGATGGTCATGTGCAGGATATTGAGCTTCTCCTGCGGCGAAGGCAGATCGTCGGCATTGATGCGGCGCTGGGGTTTGAACAGCTCCGGCAGGTGCGCGTAATTGAACACCGACAGGCGATCGGGCGAGATGGCCAGGATCTTGTCCAGGGTCATGCCGAAGCTGTCCACGCTCTGGAACGGCAGGCCGTAGATCAGATCGATGGAAATGGATTTGAAACCCGTGTCGCGCGCCGACTGCAGCACGAACATGGTCTCTTCCTCGCTCTGGATGCGGTTCACCGCTTTCTGCACGCGTGGGTCAAAGTCCTGCACGCCCAGACTCATGCGGTTGAAGCCGAGCGAACGCAGCACGGCAATGGTGTCCTTCTTCACCTCGCGCGGGTCGATCTCGATGGAATACTCGCCCGTGTCGTCGTCGCGCAAGCGGAAATGCTTGCGCGTGGTGTCCATCAGGGCGGTCATTTCCTCGTGGCTGATGAAGGTGGGTGTGCCGCCGCCCCAGTGCAACTGATCGACCGTACGGTCGTTGTCGAACAGCGCGCCTTGCATCGCGATTTCCTTGAACAGGCGCTCCAGGTATGGGCTGCTGCGGGTGCGGTCTTTGGTGACCACCTTGTTGCAGCCGCAGTAGTAGCAGACCGTGTCACAGAACGGGATGTGGAAATACAGCGATAGCGGGCGCTTGGCCGCTTCGCTGTTGGTTGCCCTGGCAATGGCCGTGTACTCGGCTTCGCCGAAGCCGACGTGGAACTGTGGGGCGGTGGGATACGAGGTATAGCGCGGCCCGGACTTGTCGTAGCGCTTGATCAGGGCTTCATCGAAGACGATGGTCTGGTTCATGGTCACGGCTTTTCACCTCGTTGCCGCCAGAAAAGGGCGTGGCGGCGTGCGCTTTTTTTTCAGACCGGCACAGGACCGGATTGTTCTTATGGTGGCGGATTTATGCCCGAAGGGTGCCCCGGCCGCGATGTTCGCACGGCGGGGCAATCGCGGCTCAGGCGGCGAACAATGCCCGGTATTCCTGCAACTGTTGCGCATCGAGCAGGAATACCTCTGCTTCGCCGCGCTCGAATTCCAGCCAGGTGAACGGCACCTCCGGAAATGCCTCCTCGAGTGCCGCCGCGCTGTTGCCCACCTACACCACCAGGATGCCCCCCGGCATAAGGTGGTCAGCGGCCTGGCTCAGAATGATGCGCACCAGGTCCAGCCCGTCCTCACCGGCGGCGAGCGCGCCCTGCGGCTCGTGCCGGAACTCGGGCGGCAGGGCCGCCATGTCCACTGCATCCACGTAGGGAGGATTGCTCACAATGACGTCATAGCGCTCGCCATGCAACTCCGAAAACAGATCCGACTGCACCAGCCGCACCTGCCCGCCCATGTGGTGGCGCTCCACATTGGCGGCGGCAACGGCCAGTGCATCGGCAGAGATGTCGCTGCCGTCCACGGCCGCGTCCGGGAAGGCCGCGGCGCAGGCCACGGCAATGCAGCCGCTGCCCGTGCAGAGGTCCAGGATGCGCTCCACCCGCGTGGAATCCACCCACGGTTCGAAACGGTTTTCGATGAGTTCGGCAATGGGCGAACGGGGCACCAGCACGCGCTGGTCTACGTGGAATGGTAGACCGGCGAACCAGGCCTCGCCCGTGAGGTAGGGCGCCGGCAGGCGCTCACGTACGCGCCGTGCGAGCAGTGCCGCGACGGAACGACGTTCACTGTGCGTCAGGCGCACATCGAACCAGCTGTCGTGCAGATCGGGCGGCAGGTGCAGCGCATGCAATACCAGGTAGGCCGCCTCGTCCAGGGCACTGGGCATGCCATGGCCATGGTGCAGATCCGCAGCCTTGAACAGGCTCATGCCCCAGCGTACGAAATCGCGCACCGTACGCAGGTCCTGGACGGCTTCCTCGATATCGGGCATCGCTCAGGCCCCGGGTTTGCGTGCGTGCTTGGGACGAAAGGCCTGGCACACCTCGGGATGGGTCTCGAGGTATGGCCCGCCGATGAGATCGATGCAATAGGGCACCGCGGGAAACACCGCTTGCAGGCAATCAGCGATAGCCGAGGGCTTGCCCGGCAGGTTGATGATCAACGATTGACCGCGGACGCCGGCGATCTGGCGCGACAGGATGGCGGTGGGCACCACCTTGAGCGACACGGCACGCATCTGTTCACCGAAGCCGTCCAGGACCTTGTCACACACGGCCTCCGTCGCCTCGGGCGTGATGTCGCGCAGCGCGGGGCCGGTGCCGCCGGTGGTCACCACCAGGCAGCAGCCTTCCCTGTCACACAGATCCTCCAGCGCCTGCTCAATCAGCGGCTGTTCGTCGGGGATCATACGTGCCACCGGCTCCCAATGCGTGGCAAGAATCCGGCCGAGTTCAGCCTCGATGGCGGGGCCGCCTTCGTCCTTGTACTCGCCGCGGCTGGCGCGGTCGGACACGGTGAGGATGCCAATACGTACTTTTTCTGCGGTCATGGGACGATTGCCGGACGGAACGGGTCGGGCATTATAGCGAATTGCAGCAACCGGGCCCCGCGGCGATTTCGCTGTCACCCGCCGCCGCATCGCCACGGGGTGTGGTGCCTACAGGGACTCGAAGTCTCCCGGGTGCACCGGCATGCGCCTCGCACCCCAATCCCCTGCGCCCGGTCCGAACACGCCGGCACAGGGCGTTCCGCAGTCGGGACAGCGGCCGTCCCTGGTGAGATGCCACGCCGAGATGACATACCGGTCGCGCTGCACCAGCTTGCGGCCACAGTGATGGCAGAAGGTGGCGTCACCGTCCAGGTTGTGCACATTGCCCGTGTAGGCGTAGCGCACCCCGTTCTGCAGCGCGATGCGGCGGGCACGGATCAGGGTCGCGACCGGTGTGGGCGGCACGTCCCGCATTCTCCAGTCCGGATGGAAGGCCGTAAAGTGCATGGGCACCTCGGGCCCCAGGGCCTCGACGACCCAGCGCGTCATGCGCTCCAGTTCCTCGTCGGAATCGTTGAAACCGGGAATGAGCAGCGTGGTAAGTTCCAGCCAGACGCCGGTCTCATGCTTGATGTAGACCAGATTGTCGAGTACCGGCTGCAAATGCGCGCCGGTCTGTTTCACGTAGAACGCGTCGGTGAACGCCTTCAGGTCCACGTTGGCCGCGTCCATGTGGGCATAAAACTCATTGCGCGGCCCGGCGCATACGTAGCCGGCGGTCACCGCCACCGACTTGATGCCACGCTCCCGGCACGCGCGGGCCACGTCAATGGCGTATTCATGGAAAATCACGGGATCGTTGTAGGTAAAGGCCACACTGCGACAGCCCAGCCTTTCCGCGGCTCGGACGATGGCCTCGGGGCTGGCCTGATCCATGAGTGTGTCCATGTCTCGGGACTTGCTCATGTCCCAGTTCTGGCAGAACTTGCAGGCCAGATTGCAGCCCGCCGTGCCGAATGACAGCACGGGCGTGCCCGGCAGGAAGTGGTTGAGCGGTTTCTTCTCGATGGGGTCCACGCAGAAGCCGCTGGAGCGGCCATAGCTGGTGAGCACCACCTTGCCGTCCAGGTTACCGCGCACGAAGCACAGACCGCGCTGGCCCTCATGCAGTTTGCAATAGCGCGGGCAAAGGTCGCACTGCACCCGCCCGTCGGCGAGGGCGTGCCACCAGCGGGTGGGTGCGATGTTGCGGGGATCGATGTTGTCCATGGATTGATTCATCATTACAGACAGGTCCGAACCCAGCTTTCGACCACGACGCGCCGGCAGCGTTGCAGTCGAAGCAAGGAGACATGATGCCCGTGATTCGCAAACCGGCCGTGGCCGGAACCTTCTACCCCGCCGACCCGGAGATCCTGCGCGCCGAGATCCACCACTATCTGGGCGAGGCCCGCAGCGAAGCGCCGGCGCCCAAGGCCATCATCGTACCCCATGCGGGCTACATCTACTCCGGTCCGGTGGCGGCCAGCGCCTACGCCCGGCTGGCGGCGGCACGCGATGCCATTCGCCGCGTGGTCCTGCTCGGTCCTTCACACCGCGTGGGATTCCGTGGGCTAGCCACCGCCAGTGCGGAGTTCTTTCGCACACCGCTGGGCGATATTCCGGTGGACACCGCGGCCACACAGGCACTCTTGGCCTTTCCCCAGGTGCGCGAACTGGACCAGGCGCACGAGCTCGAACACAGCCTCGAAGTCCAGTTGCCCTTCCTGCAGGAAATGCTGGGCCGTTTTACCCTGGTCCCCCTGGTGGTGGGCGATGCCGACCCGGACGAAGTGGCCCAGGTGCTGGAGGCCGTCTGGGGCGGACCCGAAACCCTGGTGGTCATCAGTTCCGATCTGAGCCACTACCACGATTACCAGACGGCGCGCACCATGGACGAAGCCACCAGCCGCGCCATCGAGTCCCTTTCCCTGGAGGCCTTGCATTATGAGAACGCCTGCGGGCGCACACCCTTGCAGGGTCTGCTGCACCTTGCGCGCAAGCATGGCTTCCACATCGAAACCGTGGACCTGCGCAACTCCGGCGACACCGCCGGTCCGCGCGATCGCGTAGTGGGCTACGGCGCCTATGTCCTCTAGCGTGCCGTCTCCCACCGGACTCACCCCCAGCCATCGCGCCACCCTGCTGTGCGTGGCGGCAGATTCCATTCGCCACGGCTTCACCCACGCCCGCCCCTTGTGCGTGGCCAGCGACGCGTATCCCGCGCCCCTGCGTGCCCTGCGCGCCACTTTCGTTACGCTGGAATGCGGTGATGAACTGCGCGGCTGCATCGGTGGCCTGCAAGCGCAGTGGCCACTGGTGGAAGATGTGGCACGCCACGCCTTCGCAGCCGCCTTCGAAGACCCGCGTTTTCTTCCGGTGCGGCCGGAGGAATTCGGCACCCTCGTGCTGTCCATCGCCATCCTGAATCCCGCCATTCCGCTGGCCGTGCACTCCGAAGCGGAACTCGTGGCGGCCCTCCGCCCAGGCAGGGATGGATTGATCCTCAAAGAAGGTTCACGCTGCAGCACCTTTCTGCCCAGCGTATGGGAGCAACTGCCGGACCCGCACCAGTTCCTGGCCCACCTCCGCATGAAGGCCGGCCTACCGCCGGGCTACTGGTCCGACACCCTGCGCTTCGAGCGCTACACCACGGAGAGTTTCAGCCGCGCGATCCAGGAAGAAGAGGAAGAAGAAAACATCCAGCGCAAAGGCGTGCAGGAAAAACCGGGCTAGGGCAGACGCAGATACGTTGCGAGACTACAGGCGCAGGGCGTCAGCGCGCCCCCTGAGCGGCGGCATGCCCCTCCATGCAAACGCAGCCGCTGCCCGTCGGGGGCAATCGGCTGCATCTGGCCCGCCCTTCCCACCTGGCTTGCGGGCGCGCCAGGCGGCACGTGGGGAGGGAATAGATTCAGAACGCTGTCTCGCCTGCGGTGCCCGCCGTGGTCCTCCCTCCCCTACGCCATCACGCCGCGCGCAACCACGGGCTCGATGCCCTGGCTGGCGAGGTATTCGTCATAGGTGCCGCGGAAGTCGACGATGCCGTCGGGGGTGATTTCGAGGATGCGGGTGGCGAGCGAGGACACGAACTCGCGGTCGTGGCTGACGAAGATGAGCGTGCCCGGGTAGTTCTCCAGCGCCAGGTTGAGCGACTCGATGGATTCCATGTCCAGGTGGTTGGTGGGTTCGTCCATGACCATCACGTTGGGCTCTTCGAGCATGAGCTTGCCGAACAGCATGCGGCCCTGCTCGCCGCCGGAGATCACCTTCACGGACTTGCCCAGTTCGTCCGACGAGAACAACAGACGCCCGAGCGTGCCGCGGATCCACTGTTCGTCATGGCGCGGCTTGGCCCATTGGCGCATCCACTCGAACAGGGTCATGTCCTTGGCAAAGTCGGCCGCATGGTCCTGGGCGAAGTAGCCGATCTGCACGTTCTCAGACCATTTCACCACGCCGGCATCGGCCGACAGATCGCCCACCAGGCAACGCAGCAGCGTCGTCTTGCCGATGCCGTTCTGACCGATGACGGCGATGCGCTCGCCCACTTCCACCATCAGGTTCAGGTCGCGGAACAGCGGTTTGTCGTAGCCCTTGGCAAGGCCTTCCACTTCCAGGGCGAGGCGGAACAGCTTCTTTTCCTGGTTGAAGCGGATGAAGGGGTTCTGGCGGCTGGACGGCTTGACCTCTTCCAGCTTGATCTTCTCGATCTGGCGTGCGCGCGAGGTGGCCTGCTTGGCCTTGGACGCGTTGGCGGAGAAGCGGCTGACGAAGTTTTGCAGCTCGGCGATCTGCGCCTTCTTCTTGGCGTTGTCGGCCAGCAGGCGTTCGCGCGCCTGGGTGGAGGCAGTCATGTATTCGTCGTAGTTGCCGGGATACACACGCAGCTCACCGTAGTCCAGGTCGGCCATGTGGGTGCACACCGAATTCAGGAAATGGCGGTCATGGGAGATGATCACCATGGTGCTGTTGCGCCCGTTGAGCACGCCTTCCAACCAACGGATGGTATTGATGTCCAGGTTGTTGGTGGGCTCGTCGAGCAGCAGGATGTCCGGATCGGCGAACAGCGCCTGGGCCAGCAGCACGCGTAGTTTCCAGCCCGGTGCCACCGCGCTCATGGGGCCGAAGTGCTGCTCCACGGGGATACCCACGCCCATGAGCAGTTCGCCGGCACGCGATTCCGCGGTGTAGCCGTCCAGCTCGGCGAAGCGTACCTCGAGGTCGGCGACCTTCATGCCGTCCTCCTCGCTCATCTCGGCCAGCGAGTAGATGCGGTCGCGCTCCCGCTTCACGTCCCACAGTTCCGTGTGGCCCATGATCACCGTGTCGATCACCGTGTACTGCTCGAAGGCGAACTGGTCCTGGCGCAGCTTGCCCAGGCGCTCGTTGGGGTCGAGCGAGACATTGCCCGAGGTGGGTGCGAGATCGCCGCCCAGGATCTTCATCAGGGTGGACTTACCGCAGCCGTTGGCGCCGATGAGGCCATAGCGGTTGCCGTTGCCGAACTTGACGGAGATGTTCTCGAACAGGGGCTTGGCCCCGAACTGCATGGTGATGTTGGCGGTGGTGAGCAAAACGGAATTACCTGCTGGATGTATGGTTATGAGGGCATGCCCCCAAAAAACCGCGCATCTTACCAGAATACGGGGTATGCCGTCCGGCAAGACAGCGGCGTCGAAATCCGGGACAATGGGTGCTTTGCCCAAAGCCAACAGGATTACCGCATGCGAAAACTTGCCGCCGCCCTTCCCCTGCTGTTCGCCGCCCTGATTCTCGTCGCGCTTCCCTACGATGCCGAAGCCAAGCGCATGGGCTTCGGTGGCAACATGGGCCGGCAATACAGCGTGCCCAAGCGCAGCGTCACCCCCCCGGCCACGGCGCCACGCCAGGCCCAGGCCGCACCCGCCGCAGGCGCGGCGAAGAGCGGCGCCAGCCGCTGGTTCGGTCCGCTCGCCGGACTGGTGGCCGGTGGCCTGCTCGCCTCGCTGCTGTTCGGCGACGCCTTCGAGGGCATCCAGTTCATGGACATCCTCATGCTCGCGGCCATCGCCTTCGGCATCATGATGCTGCTGCGCAACCTGCGCCGCCCGGCACCTGCACAAATGCGAACTGCGCAAGGCCCAAGCTTCGGCGATGATGCCTTCACGCCCGCTCGCAGTGCCGGTCCCGTGGTGGGGGACACCCCGCTGCAAAACGGCTTTGACGCACCCGCCTGGTTCGATGAAGAGAGTTTCACCCAGGGCGCGCGCACTCACTTCATTCGCCTGCAGGCCGCATGGGACAAGGGTGACATGAAGGACATCGCCGAATACACCACACCCGAGTTATTCGCCAGTTTGCAGGCCGAGCGCCTGAGCCGTGGTGAGGAACGTCATTACACAGAAGTGGTCTACCTCGACACGGAACTGCTGGGTATGCAGCGCGATGGTAACGACGCCGTGGCAAGCATCCGGTTTTTCGGTGGCATCCGCGAGGAAGAGAACGGCCCGGTACAGGAGTTCTCCGAAATCTGGCACGTGCTCCACGCCTGGGACAGCGCCCAGGGTAACTGGTACGTGGCAGGTATTCAGCAGAGTTGATGCAGTGGGGTCGGCTCCTGATGCCTCGGAGCCGACCCTGCCAGGGATTCAACGTTGCCCGAAGGCGGGCTCCCGCCGCCAAACACGTAGCCATCGCACCCCTGGTTTTCACACCACGACGACACCCGACATTCCTGCGCCAGTGCATGCGGTGTAACGGCCACCCGCTGCCCCGGTGGAGGATCGCAATCACGTGCCGGACTGGTATGCTTTAGGGTTGTTTGTGCCGCTCCCACGCCAAGTTTGATGCGTCCATCGTCCTCCCATTTCGTTGTCCTGTTCGCGCCTGCGCGCTGCAAGCCCGCCGCCCCTCGCCCATGAGCCTGCCTCCCTATACCACCGAAGACGTGGAACGCTGGCTCGGTACGCGTCAAGTCAGCAAGGGCGCGGCGTATGCGGCCGCTGTGGACAAACTTGCCGTGCAGGCGCAGCGGCTCACGGCACAGGTGCAGGGCACGGCCGGTGAGCCCTATCGCGTCACCATCACGTTCTACGCCGGGCGACGCGGGCCCGCCACGGGCGTGCATGCGCGCTGCACTTGCCCGGTGGGCTGGAATTGCAAGCATGCCGCCGCCGTGCTGCTGGCGGCGCTGCGCACGCGCTCATCACCCGAGACGGTCAATCCCGCTGTGCTGTCCTGGCTCGAGGACTTCCAGGCGGCACAGCGCCCCGCACCGGCACGGAAAAAGGCACCGAGCCGTACGCAGGTGCTCCTTTACCTGCTGGCACCGCCCGGCTTCCACGGTGCACCCTGGCGCGTCAGCTTCCTCAAGGGCTATCGCACCCGCGAAGGCGATATCACCCAGCCGCTGGAGCACTGGGACAACGTGGAACGTGCACTGCTGCAGCCGCCGCGTTTCGTCGACGAGGATGACCACGCCATCCTGCGCATGCTCTGGATGCATCGCGACCCCCAGCATGTCTACGGTGCCTACCCGCTGGACGGGCCGCACAGCACAGAACTGATGCCGCGCCTGCTGGCGTCGGGGCGGCTCATGTACGGTGATGAAGAAGAAGGTCGTTTGTTCCCGCTCGTTGCGGGAGAGGAGCGCAGTGGTACCGTCACCTGGCGCCAGGACCCGCTGGGTCGCCTGGTGCCGGACGTGGAGGTCCTGCCGCCCGCCGCAGCCGTGATCCCGGCGGGGGGTCTGTGGTATCTGGACCCGGGCACACGCACCGCCGGGCCCGTGCACACCTCGGTACCGGCCGCGCAGGTGACCCGGCTGCTCGCCATTCCACCGCTGGAAACCCCCGACCTGCCCGTGGTCGCCACGGCCTTGGCGGAACTGGCACCGCAGTTGCCTACACCGGTAGCACCCACGCTGCGAGTCATCGATGAGGACCCGGTGCCGGTGCTGGAACTGGGTACCGCCGAGCCCGGGTACGTACGCAACTATCGTGACTATCCGCCCCACGAAGCCACTTTCGATTACGCGCGTCCGGCGTTCCGTTATGCCGAGGTCCTGGTAGCCGCGGATGATCCCGCCGAATTCGTCACCGACGCACAGGGCGAGACGGTGCGCGTCCTGCGTCGTCCCAAGGATGAAAACCGCTGGCTCAAGACGTTACAGGGCCACGGCCTCTCCAAAGTGCCGCTGCACGCGCTGTTCAGCCACCATCGCCCTTCCGGTCTGCTCTTCGGCCTGGCAAGCCCCGATGCCTGGTCGGCGTTCATGGAAGAGCATGTACCGCAGTTGCGTGCCACCGGCTGGCAGGTACAGCATCCGCCCGACTTCCGTCATCACTTCCTGCACGTGGACGCGTGGGAGGCCGAGGTTTCACAGGAGGACGGCTGGTTCAATCTGGATATGGGCATCGTGGTGGAGGGCCGGCGTCTGCCCTTGCCACCGCTCCTCTCCAATCTCCTGCAGCGTGATCCGCGTTGGCTGGATGCCGCCACCGTGGACTGCTTTGACGACGCTGCGCCCGTGCCTCTGCTGGCACCGGAGGGCGCGCGTTTTACGGTGCCCGCCGCCCGCCTCAAGCCGCTTGTGCGCACACTCATCGATCTGTTCGACGGCCCCACGGGCGACACGCTGCGGTTGTCGCGCCTCGATGCGCCGCGGATTGCGGAACTGGTGCATATGCCTGATTGGCAATTCAAGGGTGCCGGTGACGTGGAACGCCTGGCCGAACGTCTGCAACAGGCCGGCGGCGTGCAGGAGGTCCCAACACCCGAAGGCTTCACGCTGGTGCTGCGCCCCTACCAGCGCGAAGGCCTCGCGTGGCTGCAGTTCCTGCGCGAGCAGCAACTGGCCGGCGTGCTCGCCGATGACATGGGTCTCGGTAAGACGGCCCAGGCACTGGCACACCTGCTCACGGAGAAAAACGCCGGTCGCCTCGATCGACCGGCGCTGGTGGTACTGCCCACGTCGCTGCTGTTCAACTGGCGCCGCGAAGCGGCACGCTGCGCACCTGCGCTGCGGGTGTTGTCCCTGCACGGCCCCGCACGCAAGGAGCAATATCCCCGCATACCACAGCACGACGTGGTGCTCACCACCTACCCGCTGCTCTGGCGCGATGCCGATCAACTGTTGGCGTTCGATTACCACATCGTGGTGCTGGATGAGGCCCAGACGGTAAAAAATGCAGCCAGCAGGGCAGCGCAGACCGTGCGCAAACTGCGCACGCGCCACCGCCTGTGCATCACCGGCACGCCACTGGAGAATCACCTTGGTGAACTGTGGGCGCAGTTCGATTTCCTGCTACCGGGTTTCCTTGGCGACAGCAAGGGCTTCACGCGCCGTTTCCGCACGCCCATCGAGAAACATGGCGACAATCTGCGGCGCGAACTGCTCACACGTCGCGTCAAGCCCTTCCTTCTGCGCCGCCGCAAAGAGGACGTGGCAACGGAACTCCCACCCAAGAACATCATCGTGCGTAGCGTGGAACTGGAGGGTGGCCAGCGCGACCTCTACGAAACCGTGCGCAGCGCCATGGACGAAAAGGTGCGAGAGGCGGTGGCCGCACACGGTTTCGCGCGCAGTCAGATCGTGATTCTCGACGCCCTGTTGAAACTGCGCCAGGTCTGCTGCGACCCACGGCTCGTGAAAATGACGGCTGCGGCCCGGGTGAAAGAGCGGGCAAAGCTCGACCTGCTCATGGAAATGGTGCCCGAACTGGTGGATGAAGGCCGGCGTATCCTGGTTTTCTCGCAGTTCACCACCATGCTCGACCTCATCGGCGCTGCACTCGATGGCCACGACGTTCCCTATGTGACGCTCACCGGGCAGACACGCCGGCGCGACAAGGTCATCGATCAATTCCAGAATGGCCAAGTGCCGGTCTTCCTCATCAGCCTCAAGGCGGGCGGCGTGGGCCTCAACCTCACCGCCGCCGATACCGTGATCCATTACGACCCATGGTGGAATCCTGCAGTGGAAAACCAGGCCACCGACCGTGCCCACCGCATCGGCCAGACACGCAACGTATTCGTATACAAACTGGTCGTGGCCGGCAGCATCGAGGAGAAGATCCTCGCGCTGCAGGAAAGGAAAGCCGAACTTGCCGCCGGTATTCTCTCCGATGATGCCGCCGCCCTGTCCAAGTTCAGTGAAGCCGACATCGCAGGCCTGCTGGCGCCGTTGCCTTAGGGACCCTCGCCTACCCCTATCACACCAACGGGCACATCACCCTGAGGTCGCGCCTACCCGTAGGTCACGTTGGCGCGCAGCGGCTGCGTAGCAGACGCGGGCGAAGATGTCACGTAGCTTTCGCAACGTGGCCTACGGCACCGGGCAACCCGGTTTGACGGGCCGGCACCCGTTCATATACTCGGGGAGCGGTACCTTCCCGCGGCCATGGACGTGATGCCCGGCAATGGAACTCGACCCGCTGCTGCTGTCACGCATTCAATTCGGGTTCGTCGTCTCGTTCCATATCCTGTTTCCTGCCTTCACCATCGGCCTCGCGTCCTTCATCGTAGTCCTCGAGGCCCTGTGGCTCCGGCGCGGGAGCGAGCTGTATTTCCGCCTGGCGCAGTTCTGGACCCGCTTGTTCGCGGTCTCGTTCGCCATGGGCGTGGTGTCGGGCATTGTCATGTCCTATCAGTTCGGCACCAATTGGAGCCGGTTCTCTCACGCCACGGCCAATATCATCGGGCCCTTGCTGGGCTACGAGGTACTCACCGCATTTTTCCTGGAAGCGACCTTCCTGGGCGTCATGCTGTTCGGACGCGATCGCGTGTCACCCGGCTTCCATTTCTTCTCTGCCCTGATGGTCGCCATCGGCACGCTCATCTCCGCCTTCTGGATCCTCGCGGCGAACAGCTGGATGCAGACACCGTCGGGCTATGAATTGCGTAACGACATCTTCCACCCGGCGGGCTGGTTGTCGATCATCTTCAACCCGTCATTTCCCTACCGCCTTGCCCACATGGTGGCTGCTGCGTTCCTCACCACGGCCTTTGTGGTAATCGGCATCAGTGCGTGGTTTCTGCGCCAAGGGAGATACCGGGAGGAATCCGGCATCACGCTACGGCTCGGTCTCGGCCTGGCCGCGCTGCTCGCACCGGCCCAGCTCGTCATCGGCGATCTGCACGGCCTCAACACCTTCGAGCACCAACCCGCCAAGATCGCCGCCATGGAAGGTCATTGGGAAGACCAGCGCGGGGCGCCGCTGCTGCTGTTCGCGCTGCCGGATGAAGCGGCGGAACGCAATCGCTGGGCAGTGGCAATCCCGCTGCTCGGCAGTCTCATTCTTACCCATGATGCGCAAGGCGAGGTCCCCGGACTGAAGCGTTTCGCAGCGGAGGATCGTCCACCGGTGGCGCCGGTGTTCTGGTCATTCCGCATCATGGTGGCCATGGGTGCATGGATGATCTTCCTGGCCTGGCGCGGCCAGTGGCTACGCTGGCGTGGCCGGCTGGAAACCAGCCCCGGCTACCTGCGCCTGTGCACGTGGTCAATCCCGGTGGGATTCGTCGCGCTCATCGCCGGCTGGCTGACTACCGAGATCGGCCGTCAGCCCTGGACCGTGTACGGCCTGCTGCGCACTGCCGATTCGGTGTCACCGGTAGCGGGTGTGAGCGTGCTGATCTCGCTGCTCGCTTTCATCGTTGCCTACGCCATCATCTTCGGCTTCGGCACGTATTACCTGGGCAAGATCGTCCGTGCCGGACTGAAACCCTTCACGCCCACGGGTGAGCCGCATACGGCGATGAGGCCGATCTCGGGTGCGGACCAGCTCATCGGCCGTGCGGAGGATTGAGCAATGGAATGGTGGTTGCCGCTCATCTGGTTCGGCGTCATTGCCTTCGCGGTGTTTATGTACGTACTACTCGACGGCTTCGATCTGGGCATCGGCATCCTGTTCCCCTTCGCACCTTCCGAACAGGACCGCGATGTCATGATGAATTCCGTGGCGCCGGTGTGGGATGGTAACGAGACGTGGCTGGTGCTCGGCGGTGGCGGCCTGTTCATCGCGTTTCCCGTCGCCTACGCGGCAGCATTCCCTGCGCTCTACCTGCCGCTGCTGCTCATGCTCATTGCACTCATTTTCCGCGGCGTGGCGTTCGAGTTCCGCTTCCGTGCCGAAAGCAGCCGGCGCTTCTGGAACGCAGGGTTTTTCGCAGGTTCACTTTTTGCCACCTTCGCGCAGGGACTGATCCTCGGCAATTTCGTCGCCGGCATTCCGCTGGACGGCATCAGCTTCGCGGGCGGTGCCTTGGACTGGCTCACACCCTTCAGCCTGTTCACCGCCGTGGCGCTGGTCATCGGCTACGCCCTCCTGGGCGCCACCTGGCTGATCCTCAAGACCGAGGGAAGCTTGCAGGCCTGGGCCTCTCGCTGGGTGCACCCGCTCACCCTGGGCATGATCGCCGCCATCGTCGGCGTGAGTCTGTGGACGCCGCTGTTGAACGCGGCCATCACCGAACGCTGGTTCAGCTGGCCCAACCTCCTGTGGTTGTCACCGGTGCCGGTCCTTACCGCACTGTTTTCCGCCTGGCTGTGGCGGGCAACGTCACGTGGGGCTGAACGGTTGCCATTCTTGCTCACCTTGGGGTTGTTCCTGCTGTGCTTCATTGGCCTGGCCATCAGCCTGTGGCCCAACATCCTGCCGCCGGGACTCAGCATCTGGCAGGCGGCCTCTTCGCCGCAGACCCAGTTGTTCATGCTGATCGGCGTGCTCGCCCTCATGCCGCTCGTGCTCGGCTACACCGCCTACTCATACTATGTGTTCAGGGGCAAGGTACGCCCTGGCGGGGGCTATGCCTAAGCGAGCACCGCTGCCGGCGGGTCCCCCGTCGCCGCACCGCGGGGCGCAGACCACCGCACCATGGGCCCCCGCCACAGGCATCAACGGCAGCCATGGAGCCCAAGATCGGCGCACTGGCCAGCAATAGGAACAGATACTTAGCTGGACTTGTTATCTCCGCTGGGCTTTCTTTATAAACAAACTGATGCATTCCTTGCGTGCGGAGGGCAGCACTCATGCCGAGGTGGTTTCGCAGGCAGCAGGACTCGACGGCCGCACCGCCCGCTGCCGGTTCCCGCCTGCGCCTCGCGCTCATCATCGGCCTCATCGCCCTGGTACCCATTGCCGGCTATTACTGGTTCGCCCTCAGCAAGAATGCCATCGAGGAGCGGCAACGCATTCAGTTGCAGGCCATCGCTTCCGACAAGGCGCGCGAGGTTTCCAATTGGCGTTCGGCGCGCATCAATGACACCACGCGCATGGCCAACGCCATCGAGGCGTTGCTCGCCGGAGAGCCCTCGAGCGTGCGCGATCCCCCCTCCACCATCACCGGTCTGCTACGCAACGCGGTCGGCAGTCCCCGCTTCATCGGCGCCTATCTCACGGATGCCGACGGTACGTTCCGTGCTACTGCCGGCGTCACCCCCGCACCTCGCCTGCCGCTGGTGCAGCATGTCCTCGAGGCACGGGAACCGGCCATTGCCTTCGGTCGATCCGATATGGTCTGGTTCGACGTGGCTGCACCGCTGGAAACCGAATCGGGGCGGCTACTCGGCACCGTGGTGCTGCGCATCGATCCGCACCTGGAACTGTACCCGGCACTGCTGAGCCGACCGCTGGTCAGCGAAACGGCGGAGGTGATGCTGGTGCAGCGGGTCGCAACCGACGTGCTGTTCCTCAGCCCGTTGCGGTTCCGCGAGACGGGCGAAGGTACCACCTTCCCCCTGGCGGCCCCCCAACTGGCCGCCGTCCTCGCGGCCACAGGCACACAGGGGTTTGCGTCCGCAGTGGATTACCGCAACGTGGCGGTTACCGCTTCGCTGTATCCCATCGAAGGCAGCAGTTGGGCCATCGTGGCGAAAATAGACCACGACGAAGAACTGGCTCCGGTACGTGAACTCGCACTGCGCAGTGCCCTGGCGAGCCTGCTGCTGGTGCTCCTCGCCGTACTGATCACCACATTGTGGTGGCGCCATCACCAGCTTGCCCACCGCCTGCAGGTGGCCGAACTCGCGCGCGAGCGCCTGGCGCTGGAACGACACTACGACTACCTGGCCAAATACGCCAACGACATCATACTGCTGGCCGATCCGGATGGCCGCCTCATCGAGGCCAACGACCGCGCGGTAGAGGCATACGGTTATCCTCGTGAGCACCTGCTCGGTATGCGCTGGGGCGATCTCACGGAGCCAGGCACCCTGCCCGAATTCACCACACACTGGGACCAGGTGGTCGAACAGGATGCGATGATCTTCGAGATCCGCCAGCGCCGCGCGGATGGGCGGACCTTTCCTGCCGAGGTCAGTGCACGCATCATCGAGGTGGGCCAGAAGAGTTTTTACCAGGCCATTGTGCGCGACATCAGCGAACGCAAACTCGCCGAGGCCAAGATCACGCGGCTCACTCAGCTCTACGCAGTCATGAGCCACACCAACGCCGCCATCATCCGCACCGGCAGCCGCGAACGCTTGTTGTTCGACATCTGTCACATCGCAGTTTCAGAGGGCCCGTTCGGCGCCGCCTGGATCGCGGACGTGGACCGTGAGCACAATCTGCTGCGCCGCGTGGTCAGTTGTGGGGAGCGGTCCGGACCGGCCGAGCTGCATCTGCCACTCGACACGAGCGACCCCATCGGCGCCGCACTCGATCACGCCCTGTCCGAGGACTCGGTAAGCATTGCCGACGCCGTACCCGACGACATCGCGGCACGCTGGAACGGTGTCCGTTCCCTGGCCGTGCTCCCGCTGCGCTGCGAGACCCAGGTCATCAGCCTGCTGGCGGTAGGCGCCGGCGAACCCGGCTTTCTGGATCCCCAGTTACACCGCCTGCTCGAAGAAATGGCGCGGGATATCTCGTTCGCGCTCACCCACATCGAAGGCGAATCCAAGCGGCGGCAGGCGGAAGCCTCCCTGCGCGACACGGAGCGGCGTTACCGCCAGTTGTTCGATCAGACCAGCAGCGGCGTGGTGGTGTACGAACCACGCAATGGCGGCGAGGATTTCGTCATCCGCGACATCAACCCCACCGTCGAACGGGTGGAACACGTGCGCAAGGAAGACGTCATCGGCAAGAGTGTCCTGGAGGTCTTTCCGGGCATACGCGCATTCGGCCTGTTCGACGTGCTGCAACGGGTCTCCCGTACCGGCCAGGGCGAGCATCACCCGCCATCCTATTACGAGGACGCAGAACGCACGGGATGGCGTGAGAACGAGGTGTACGCCCTGCCCTCGGGCGAAGTGGTCTCCGTCTACGACGACGTGACGGAGAAGGTGGAATCCGAACGCGCATTGCGCGCGAACGAACGACGGCTGGCATTGGCCATCGAAGGCAGCAGCGACGGCTTCTGGGACTGGTCGGTGCCCAACGCGCATGTCTATTTCAGTGATCGCTACGCCGGTATTCTCGGCTTCCAGCGCGAGGAACTGGAACCAACCCCCCACGCCTGGGAGCGGCTCATCCACCCCGACGACTATCCGGCCACCCTGGATGCCATCGCCGCCCATGAACGCAACCAGACACCCCGCTTCGAGGTGGAACACCGCATGCTCACCAAAATGGGTGAATGGCGCTGGATACTCGCCCGCGGCAAGGTCGTGGAACGCGATGCCGACGGAAATCCCGTCAGACTGGCCGGTGCCATCACCGACATCACGGAACGGCGTGCGGCCGAGGAACAACGCCGCTTGTGGGCGAAAGTGTTCGAGAACAGTCAGGATTCAATCATCATCACCGACGGCAACCGTGCAGTGATCGCGGTCAATCCTGCGTTCGTCACAACCGTCGGTTACACATTGCAGGACCTGCATGGCAGGCCGCCGGGCTTCCTGGATTCCGCCGCGGTGTCGTTCGATGCCCCTGCTTTCTGGGACACCGTGGCACAGCGCGGCACCTGGGAGGGTGAAGCCACAGGACGCCGCAAGAGCGGTGCCGAGTTCCCGATCTGGATGTCCATCATCGCGGTCAGGAGCGCCACCGGCACGGTGGTGAACTACATCCTGAGCTTTTCCGATATCACCGAACGCAAGAAGGCGGAGGAGCGGATACGCTATCTCTCACACCACGACATTCTCACCGGCCTGCCCAATCGCGCATTGTTCCACGACCGCACCGTACGGACCCTGACTCGCGCCGCCGAGACGAACGACAGACTGGCCTTGCTGCTGCTCGACCTCGATCGTTTCAAGAGCGTCAACGATCGCTTCGGCGGCAACATAGCGGACGAAGTGTTGCGTACCATCGCACGCAGGATCACTGAGGTCCTGGACCTCAGCGACGTCATCGGTCGCCAGGGCGGTGATCAGTTTTCCGTGTTGCTGTCCACAATCGCCACACCGGCGGATCCTGCTCATGTAGCGGAATCACTGCTTGCGGCCGTCTCCCAACCTGTTCGCATCGGTGACCAGGACCTGCTGCTGAGCTGCAGCATCGGGATCAGTGTATTCCCGGAAGATGGCACCGATTATGAAAACCTGAAGAAGAATGCCGAGGCTGCACTGCATTACGCCAAGGAACTGGGCCGCGGAAACTATCAGTTCTTCGCGCCGCAATTGAATACGCAAGCGTCAGAATGGTTGGCCCTGGAAAACGACTTGCGCTGGGCCGTGGAGCGCGGCGAGCTGTTCCTCGCCTATCAACCACAATTTGACATGCACGGCACCAAATTGGTGGGCGTGGAGGCTTTGGTGCGCTGGCGGCATCCGAAACGCGGCATCATCCCACCGGGCAGGTTCATGCCGCTGGCGGAGGAAAGCGGCCTCATCATCCGTATCGGTGAATGGGTACTCAGGGAAGCGTGCCGTCAGCGCCGCGCGTGGGAAGTGGCTGGCCTGACCGAGATTCCGGTAGCGGTAAACATCTCGGCCGTGCAATTCGCTCAGAAGGAATTCGAGCGCATGGTCACTGCGGCACTTCAGGAAACCTCGCTTTCCCCCAAACTCCTGGAACTCGAGGTCACCGAGACCGTCATCATGCGCAATCCCGAGGACACGGCGCGTACCCTGAAGCGGCTCAAGACCATGGGTATCTCCATCGCCATCGACGACTTCGGCACCGGATACTCCAGCCTCAGCTATCTACAGCGTTTCCCGCTCGACCGTCTGAAAATCGATCGTTCCTTCGTCACCAGCATGCCCACGGAACCGGCGAACCGCATGGTGACCGAGTCGGTGATCGGTCTTGGCAAGAACCTGGGTCTGCGCGTGATCGCCGAGGGTGTGGAAACCGATGGCGAGTTATCCATTCTGCGCGGGTTCGAGTGCGACGAGGTACAGGGTTTCTATTTCAGCCGGCCGCTTTCATCAGACGAGTTCCAGCGCGTCATCATGAGGCGATGATTCGAGGCATGCCAGCCTGCAGGGGTTGTTCTGCAGGCTGGACCTGTCGTACCCCGCTCACTTCGGTATCTTGGACGGATCAAACGCCCCGATGTTGGTGGCGAACGACCAGAAGTAACCGTCCGAGTCACGCAGACCCACCCAGCGATCGCCCCAGAACATGTCCTCGGGCCCTTGCAGGATCACCGCACCGGCGGCACGTGCCTGTGCCGCCAAGGCATCCACGTCGGGGCAATAGACGTAGAGGTTCATGGGCAACTCGACGCCCATGTGGGCCGGCGTGCGCATGGTCTGATCGCCCATGGAACCTTCGGGCGAGAACATGATAACGGTGGCGCCCTGGTATTTCATGCTCGCGTGCATGATGCGGCCGTCCGGCCCGGGCACCGTTCCCTCGGATTCGAATCCGAACGCACGATGATAGAAATCGATGGACGCCTCTACATCCGAGACCGTGAGATAGGGGATAAGCCAGTTCATCCCCGCGGGACGGCCTTTTTCTGTGGCCATGAGCACCTCCTTGTGGCAGTTGCTGCCAGTCTAGTCCGTAAGTGCCTGTCCGGGGAGCCGACCCGAAAGTACCGAGGCCGTCAAGGATCAGTACAAGAGCACCCCGGCCCGCTCCTCCTCCCACTCACGCTCATCGGGATTCGCCAAGGCCTCGAGGTCGGCCGCCGTGGCCGCTTGGTCGTCCACCCATTCACGCAGCAACCCGCTGCCGTTGATGAGGTCGATGGCAAGGCGCCCATGCTCATATTCATAGGGGAAATCGCGCCACAGTTGGTAGTCGGGCCGCAATTGGCGCAGTGCCTTGAAGGCTAGCGCCTGCAGGCGCCAGGGCCGGAAGGCATCATGGACATAACCCGGGTCATCCACATGGATCTGGATGCCTGCGCAGAGCTTTCCTGCATGCTTGTGAAAGGTGGGCTCAAACCAGCACTCACGCAGCCGACAACCCAGCATCCAGTCCGGTGCAATGGCTTGCATGCGGGCGAGCAGCTTGCGCGGCTCCAGGTCGGGGGCGCCGAACAACTCCAGGGGGCGCGTGGTACCGCGGCCTTCGGACAGCGTGGTGCCCTCCAGCATCACTGTACCGGCGTAGCAGCGCGCCATGGCGAGGTTCGGCGCGTTTGGGCTCGGATTCACCCAGCTTCGTTCGCCCACCGGCCAACCGAAACCGGGTGCGGCCTGCGGTTGCCAGCCCTCCATGGTCACCACCTCGCAGTCCACATCAAGCCGCAGCGCATGGACGAACCAGCGGGCCATCTCGCCCAGGGTGAGACCGTGACGCATGGGCATGGGGCCTGCCCCTACGAAACTCTCCCAGCCCTCCCGCAGTATCAGCCCTTCCACCGGGCGGCCCGCCGGATTGGGGCGATCGAGCACCCATACCGACTTGCCGTGCTCGGCGGCTGCCTCGAGCACGTAGCGCAAGGTGGTGATGAAGGTGTAGATGCGACAACCGAGATCCTGCAGGTCCACCAGCAGCACGTCGAAGCTGTCCATCATGGCCGTGGTGGGCCGGCGCACGCTGCCATACAGGCTGAACACGGGTATGCCATGTACCGGATCGTGGAAATCCGGCGACTCCAGCATGTTGTCCTGCTTGTCACCGCGTAGCCCATGCTGTGGACCGAAGGCCGCACTCAGTTGGATGTGTTTGAGCGCAGCCAGTGCATCGAGCGTGTGCACCAAGGTCCGCGTCACCGAGGCCGGATGGGCCAGCACCGCCACGCGCCTGCCCGCGAGCGACTTGTGCAGGGCCGGGTCTTCCAACAGACGGTCAATTCCGAATTTCATCGAACTCCAGGACGAATGCATCGCGATGGTGGAAATCGGGCTGGACACCAGGGTGCCGAAGTGCCCAGTAAGAAAGCTGCGCGGCCGTATCGTGAGTTTCGATCACAGCAGCGAGGCCCACGACCAGCCGGCCGCGGCCATAACCGGCGGTGGGCAATGGCCAGCGCGCCGTCGCAGCGAGCTGCAGCGAATCCGCTGTCCCGTGCACTTTGATCGAGGGCGCCGCTGCCGCCACCAGGCCGTCGTCCAGTGGGACGCGCTGCCGATATCGCTCGAAGGCGTAGACCGCCCACGCCCCGGACGGTGAGAAATTGAACTCCAGATACCCTGGTGCTCCCGGTTGCGCCACAAACAATTCGAAACAGGTGTGGCGCCACAATCCGTCGGCCGCTGCCGGCGTCTGTGGGGGTGGCACGCACAGGCGCGCCAGGTCACCTTGCAGGAGAAAACTCACCTGCAACCCTCCGCCGTTGCGCGCCGCCTGACCTGAAATGCACTGCACGGCCGTATGCGGCTCGAACGGAACGAGCACGAATTCCTGGGACCTTTCGGGCATGGGCGCAAAGCCTAGCAAAATCGGACCGTCCGGGCATCACGGGGTGGCCGGATGGAACCGGCCCTCTCGGGGAACCGCTGCACCACGCACTTACCCCAACGGGGCACCACAGGATGACACCGATCCGGCGCCGGGCCCGCAACCGTGGCATTGGCGATTCGCGAAAACGCACTCACCTGGCACGGCGTGCGCCACCTACGGGCGTAGCGGGGTGAAGATGGGCTTGGCCGATTCACGCATCGATCACGTATTCAGCTATGCGCGCATCATTGCAATGCTGAGCCAACCCGTTCACGCGTTCGGCCGATCACGGCAGAGAAGATTGGGATTGGAATGGTTCTTGGACTCGGTGTTGGACGCACGCTTGGAACAGGTTTCGGAGTAGCGCCTGCACCCGCCTGCGACTCCGCGTTTCCCATACATGAAGTTCCGTAGGGTGAATTCTCATTTTGACGGAACTCACCCCCCTCGTTGACATAAGTCAAGGTGCTCATTCGGATGGATGCGCGCTAATGCCCGCGCTGGGAAATCAGTTTTTCATGTACTTAGAAAGAGGGGGTATGCCGTGAGTGAGTCATTCACCAAGAGCATGGCCAGAAACATCTATCTGGGTGGAAGCATGTTTTTCATCCTGCTGTTTCTGGTCCTGACGTTCGATACGGTGCGGGCGCTGCCCGAGCGCGATCACCGGGAGAACATCACGCCTCAGGTGGCGTTGGGCAAGAAGGTGTGGGAAGACAACAACTGCATCGGCTGCCATACGCTCATGGGCGAGGGGGCTTATTACGCACCGGAACTGGCCAATGTCTACGACCGCTTCGGCGGCAGTGGCGACGCGATCAAGGCGTTTATCGCCAGCCGGCCGAAAGAGGGTATTCCCGGCCGCCGGAGTATGCCCCAGTTCAATCTGAGCGACGAAGAACTGGATGCCGTGGTCGCGTTCCTGAAATGGACCTCGGAAATCGACGATGCGGGCTGGCCGCCCAACATCCAGGGTTAAGGGGGAAAAGACATGCAGTATCAATCCCAAGCGGTTGCGAAACCGTACTTCATCGCCGCCATCGGCCTGTTCGTGGGGCAGATCCTCTTCGGTCTGATCCTCGGGCTCCAATATGTGATGGGTGACTTCCTGTTCCCGGAGATCCCCTTCAACGTGGCGCGCATGGTCCACACCAACCTGCTCATTGTCTGGTTGCTGTTTGGCTTCATGGGGGCCTCCTACTATCTCGTGCCGGAGGAGGCGGAGCGGGAACTGTTCAGCCCGAAGCTGGCGCTGGCACTGTTCTGGATCTTCCTGATTGCCGGTGCACTGACCATCGTCGGTTACCTGTTGGTGCCTTATGCGTCTCTGGCAGAAATGACCGGCAATGACCTGCTGCCGACCATGGGCAGGGAGTTCCTGGAACAGCCCACGATCACCAAGCTGGGTATCGTGGTGGTTGCCCTGGGCTTCCTCTTCAACATCGGCATGACCGTGCTCGCCGGACGCAAGACGGTGGTGAACATCGTGCTGCTCACCGGTCTCACGGGCCTCGCCGTGCTGTTCCTGTTCTCCTTCTACAACCCGACCAATCTGGTGCTCGACAAGTTCTTCTGGTGGTGGGTGGTGCATCTGTGGGTAGAAGGTGTGTGGGAACTGATCCTCGGTTCCATCCTGGCCTTCGTGCTCATCAAGGTGACGGGTGTGGACCGCGAGGTCATCGAGAAGTGGCTGTATGTGATCATCGCCATGACGCTCATTACCGGCATCATCGGCACCGGTCACCACTACTTCTGGATCGGCGCACCCGAATACTGGCAGTGGCTGGGCTCCATCTTCTCCGCGCTTGAACCGATTCCGTTCTTCATGATGACGGTGTTCGCCTTCACCATGATCAACAAGCGCCGGCGCGAGCATCCCAACAAGGCAGCGGTCTTGTGGGCCATGGGCACAGCGGTAATGGCGTTCCTCGGCGCCGGCGTGTGGGGCTTCCTGCACACCCTGTCACCGGTGAACTTCTACACGCATGGCTCGCAGATCACCGCGGCACATGGCCACCTGGCGTTCTTCGGCGCCTACGTGCTCATCGTGCTGACCATGATCTCCTATGCCATGCCCCACCTGCGCTACCGCCAGCCCGCTGCGAGCGAGACGGCACAGCTGATGGAGATGTGGTCGTTCTGGCTGATGACCGTATCCATGGTATTCATCACCCTGTTCCTCACCGCCGCCGGCATCCTGCAGGTCTGGCTGCAGCGCATGGGCGATGACCCCATGCCGTTCATGATGGTACAGGAGAAGATCTCGCTGTTCTTCTGGATGCGTGAAGTGTCCGGCCTGATCTTCTTCGTCGGCCTCATGGTCTACGTGGGCAGCTTCTTCGTGAAGGGTGAAGCACGCGTCACGGCTGCCAGCACCAGGCCGGCGGTCGCATAATTCCACGAGGCGTTAAGCCTGTCATTGAGGGGGCGCCGCAGCGCCCCCTTTTTTTTGCCAGCGCACACGGGCATGCCTGCGCCACCTGTGCAGTATTGACCCAGATCAATGCCTGGACGTCCCCGCTGCGAGGTAATGCGTAGCAAGCAGTCGCCAAGGAAGCCACTGTGACCCAGGGCTCAAAAAGAATGACTGCCTGTGACCCTACACCCGGTAACCACGAGGCCATGCAGTGACCAGCGCGGAGCTCACCCTCGACAGACGACGTGACGATGCCCTCCCTGGCGACTTCGCGATCTGGATCTTCATCTTCGCCGAGCTGGCAGTATTCGGCATCCTGTTCCTGGCTTACGCCTTCACGCGGGCCGGCAACGTGGAACTGTTCAATGAATCGCAGTTGCTGCTCGACCGCCGGTTTGGCGCCTTCAACACGCTCGCGCTGATCACCAGCAGCTATTTCGTGGTGCGCGCGGTTGCGGCCATCAAGCGCAACCATGCTGCCAGTTGTGCGCGTTGGCTGGGTGCGGGCATGGGCATGGGCGCGCTGTTCCTCGTGGTCAAGAGCGCCGAGTTCTACATCAAGTTCAGCGAAGGTGTGGGCTTGAGCACGAACACGTTCTACATGTTCTATCTCTCGCTCACCTTCTTCCATTACATGCACGTTTGGATGGGCATGGTGATTCTGGCAGTGGTGGCGTGGAAGGCTGCCCACGGCCGCTATAGTGCCAGCGCACACACCGGTGTCGAGACCGGCGCCTCGTATTGGCACATGGTGGATCTGGTCTGGTTGTTCCTGTTCCCCCTGGTCTACGTCATTCGTTGAGGGAGGGTGTCATGCATACGACAACAGCCAAGGCATCTACCGCTACCGGCATCTGGCTGATGCTGGTCCTGTTGACCCTGAGCACCTATGCAGTGGGTGAATCCCACCTGAACGGCCCGGTCATCGTCGCCGTGGTGCTGGGCACCGCCTTCGTGAAGGGTCAGCTGGTCGTCGAATGGTTCATGGGCCTGCGGCGGGTGCGTCCGCTGTGGCGTCTGATCATGTTCACCTACATGCTGCTGGTGTGCGCACTCATCGGCCTCGGCTATGCCGTCGGCCTCCACTAAAGGAATTCTCCCCATGGCGACTGAAGTCGTTCGACCGTTTGCACGCGATACCCAGGCCCCGCCCTTCTACCGCGCGCAGGGTAACGAGATAGCCCTGTACGAGCATGCCTTTCGCAACCGCCTGCCGGTGCTCATCAAAGGCCCGACCGGCTGCGGCAAGACGCGCTTCGTGCAGCACATGGCCGCGCGTCTGGGCCGTCCGCTCTACACGGTGGCGTGTCACGACGACCTGACGGCTGCCGATCTGGTGGGTCGTCACCTCATCGGCGATGGCGAGACCCGCTGGCACGATGGCCCGCTCACCCGCGCCGTGCGCGAGGGAGCCATCTGTTACCTGGACGAAGTGGTGGAAGCCCGCAAGGACACCACAGTGGTATTGCACCCGCTCTCGGATGATCGCCGCGTCCTGCCCATCGAGCGCACCGGCGAGGTGCTGCACGCGCCGCCCGAATTCATGCTGGTGGTGTCCTACAACCCCGGCTACCAGAATCTGCTCAAGGGCATGAAGCCCAGCACACGCCAACGTTTTGTGGCGCTGCGTTTCGATTACCCGGATCCGGCGACCGAGATCGAGATCCTGGTCGGTGAAGCGGGCATCGAACCCCTGCTGGCGGAGCGGCTGGTGAACCTGGGCCGCGCCCTGCGCAATCTGAAGGACCACGACCTGGAGGAATCCGCTTCCACCCGCCTGCTGGTCTATACCGCCACGCTGATACGCAGCGGCCTGCCTCCGGTGGAGGCCTGCCGCGCCGCGCTGGCCGAACCGCTCTCGGATGATGAAGACACGGTTGAAGCCTTGATGGAGCTGGTGTACGCCAGCTTCGCCTGACCGGACCACGCGGCCCATGCCTATCAGCGCCGATCGGTTGCAGCGTTACCGGCTCATCGCGCGCACGGCCTTTTTCATGTTGTTCGTGGTCGCGCCGCCGCTGGATATATTCCGCCTGGATCTCACCCTCGGGCACTTCATCCTGTTCGGTACTGACTGGACCCTCGGACTTGATGGCTTCGTCAATGGCGAGGTCGGTGCCGGCGGCGCGGCACTGAATCTCGTATTGCGCGGGTTGCTGCCCATCATCCTGGTGGTCGGCTTCGGGGTGTGGCTCTCCTGGCGTTACGGCCGGCTCTATTGCGGCTGGTTGTGCCCGCATTTCTCCGTGGTGGAATCCATCAATGCCCTGATGCGCCGTGCCTGGGGTCGCCCCACCCTGTGGGAAAGGCGGCCCTTGCCAGAGCAGTTGCCGGATGGTCGCCACATCACACCACGTGCAGTCTGGTGGTTGGCGGTGGCGCTGGCAATCGTCGGCTTCGCGGTGTTGTGGGCGGTGACGCTGCTCACCTATTTATTGCCGCCCGCGCAGGTATGGGGCAATTTGTTCAGCGGTGAACTGACCCGCAATCAATCCATTTTCATCACCGCGGCCAGTCTGGCATTCATCATCGAATTCCTGCTGGCACGTCATCTGTTTTGTCGCTTCGGCTGTGCCGTGGGTCTGTTTCAGAGCCTGGCATGGATGGCCAACCGCCGTGCCATGGTGGTGGGCTTCAAAGCCGACCGCGCCGTCGAGTGCAAGGGTTGCGACAATGCCTGCGACAACGCCTGCCCCATGCGTCTGAAGCCACGCGGCATGAAGCGGCGCATGTTCACCTGTACCCAATGCGCCCGCTGCCTGCAGGCCTGCGATCAAGTCCAGGCAGACAACCCCGCCGGCAGCCTGCTGCACTGGATTGAAGGCGCCGAAGCGGCATCGATTTCGGACAGCGTGCTCAAGGTACGCGACAAACCCGTACGCAGGTACGCGTGCGGCGAGTGCTCAGCGGACTGAATACGGCAGGTCCAACCGCGTTGGGCCGTTCCTTCTTGGCGTGCTGAATCGGGCGTAACGGAGAGGACGATGGAAGAACTGGTCGGCAAGTTGTGGCATCGGCTGGTCACCCGTGCGGCGGACGATCGCTTCCCTGACGCTGCGGTCGCGCTGGAGGCGATCCGCCCCGCCGCGGGTATGATGTTCCGCGCGCTCGGGGGCAACGGTGCATTGCGCATCGAGGCCGCCACCGCCACGGCGCACCAGGCCCGCCGCCGTTGGTTGCAACGGATCGCCGGCAGTGGCCGCGAGGTGGAACTGGCCTGGCGCGATGGTGAATCCCTGCGCCTGCCCTCGACCATCGCGCTGTTTCCCGAACGTCGGCTCAATCGCGAACTCTATCTGTGGCTGGCGGCCCTTGCAGCCGTAACCCCTGAAGGGCAGGCGCAGGATTGGCTGGCCCGCAGCCAGGCATCGGTGCGAATCCTGCTGCAACGCTACCCTGGGCTGCGCCGGCGCTACCAGGAACTGGTGGACGCACACCTCGACCTGCGCCCGTCCCCCGAGGAACTGCCCGCCATGGAAGCAGCCGCCGAAAGGGCTGTGCGCGCCGCCCTGCGCGAGCCCGGCACGATCACGTCGCTGCCTATGGCGGTGCAGCAGATTCATCCGGTTCCGCTCTGGCTCCATCCCACGCCCCCGCTCACCGCTCCCGTGGCGGTGAATACCGGGGACGACGCGGAAGATGACGAAGATGAGAACGAAGATGGCGACCACAGTCGCGATGCCCGCAACGATCGCCGTCGCCGTGCCGAGCGGGTGGATATGCCTGACGGCAAAGACGGCCTGCTCGCAGCACGCCTGGAGAGCATTTTCAGCTGGGCAGAGTACGTCAAGGTGGACCGCACCACCGACGAGAGCGACGGCAAGGATGCGGAACGCACTGCCGATGACATGGACGTAATGAGCGTGGCACGCGATGGCCGTGCCATCGCCAACAAGGTACGCTTCGATCTGGACCTGCCGGCGGCGGACTATGACGATCTGCCGCTGTCCGGCCCCATTCCGCTGCCCGAGTGGGACTACCGCCGCAGCGCCCTGCTACCCAATCACTGCCTGATACAGCCGCTGGTGGCACGTGATGCGACGCCCTGCGAACTGCCGGCCCACCTGCGCCGCCTCGCGCGCCAGGTGCGCAGCCGATTCGAGGCGCTGGCACAGTCACGCCGCTGGTTCCGGGCGCAGCCCGACGGCACCGAGCCCGACCTGGACGCCTACCTGCATTTCACCGCTGATCGCTTGGCCGGGCGCGATACCGCCGATCAGGGCCTGTACCGCGTGTTGCGCGTGCAGGACCGCAATCTCGCCTGCCTGCTATTGGCGGACCTGTCCCTTTCCACCGATGCCGCTGCCAGCGACACCGCGCGCGTCATCGACGTGATCCGCGACAGCCTGTTCCTGTTTGCAGAAGCCCTCAGCACCGCCGGTGACAGGCTCGGCATCTATGGCTTCTCATCGCGGCGCCGCCAGCACGTGCGCTTCCATGCCATCAAGGGCTTTGCAGAGGCCTACGATGCCACAGTGCGCGGGCGCATCGCCGCCATCCGCCCCGGTTATTACACACGCCTGGGCGCCGCCATCCGCCACGCCACCGATCTGCTGGAAACGCAGGGTGCAGAACGTCGACTGCTGCTGATCCTTACCGACGGCAAGCCCAACGACCTCGACCGCTATGAAGGTCGCTACGGCATCGAAGACACCCGCGAAGCGGTGCGCGAGGCACGCCGCCGCGGCCTGTTCCCGTTCTGCATCACCATCGACCGCGAGGCGGCGGACTACCTTCCCCACCTGTTCGGTGCCAATGGTTTCACCATCATCCGTCGGCCGCAGGAACTGCCCACCCGCCTGCCGCAACTGTATGCCCAGCTCACCGCCTCATAACCAATGGGGTTAACCAATGGGGTCAGAGTAAATAGATTCCACAGGACGGCGTGACCAGCGGGGTCAGAGCCGCGTAGGTCACGTTGCGAAGCTACGTGACATTCCCTACCGCGCGGTCGCGTAGCCGCTTCGCGTCAACACGACCTACCTGCCCCAGGCCTGAATCTATTTACTCTGACCCCACTGGTC
>Ga0172382_10001958_pt1 | contig 35465 bp, 36 predicted proteins | sample Leawel138RmetaG_FD_122245 | JGI IMG/M metagenome (GOLD analysis project Ga0172382, IMG submission 122245) | Leachate microbial communities from a municipal landfill in Southern Ontario, Canada - Leachate well 138R metaG | ecosystem: Engineered > Solid waste > Landfill > Unclassified | place...
CGACTGATTGACGCTGTCCAACGGCCGCAGCGTGAGTGGTGTGGCCGGCAGCTCGACCCGCTGGGCCAGTTCGACGAGTTCACCCAGCGCGGGCAGGCCGGCCACGTAGGAACCCCGGATCGTCAGCGACTTGAGGGCGAACATCGGCAGCGGCATCCGGAACTCGCCGCCGAACAGGCCGACGATGACGACCTCGCCATTGCGCCGCACCAGATTGACTGCCAGCGAGGCGGTGTTCTCGGCGCCCACGAAGTCGATCGCGCCGGCGATCTGGCCGCTGCAGGCCTTGCCGATGCTGCGGGCGGCATCGGGTTCAAGCGGGTCGAAGGCGGCGCTGGCGCCGTTGGCCAGAGCGGCTTCGCGCTTGGCCGGGTCGGGGTCGATGGCCACGATGCGGGCCGGCGAGGTGGCCGACAACAGTGCGACGGCGGTCATCCCGACACCACCGCAGCCGATCACGGCGAGCCAGTCTTCGGCGCTGGCCGGGCTGAGCTTGCGGATCGCGCCCCAGGCCGTGATGCCGGCGCAGGCGAAGGTGGCTGCGCGTGCCGGGTCGAGGCTGCCGATCGGCACCAGGTAGCGCTGGTGCGGCACGCGCACCAGGTCGGCGAAGCCGCCGGGCAGCTGGATGCCGAGGTTGCGCGCTGTTTTCGGGCACAGATGTTCGTCGCCACTCAGACAGGTCGGGCATTCACCGCAGCCCAGCCACGGATAGACGATGACCCGGTCACCCGGTGCGACGCCGTCGACTTCGGGGCCGACCTCGACGACTTCGCCGCCGATCTCGTGGCCCATGGTGACCGGCAGCCGGGTGCCGGCACGTTCGAGCGAGGACAACCGGCCGCCGCCCATGTCGAAGCCGCCGGCCTGGATATGCAGGTCGGAATGGCAGATGCCGCAGTGGGTGACGCGGATCGTGACCTCGCGGCCGACCGGTGTGGCAAGCTGTTCCTCGGTCGGTTCGAGCGGGCCGGCCCACTCACGGAATGACCAGCGGTGTGCGCAACGATAGTTCACGATCAGGGTCTCCAGCGGGAATCCGGAACGTCAAGCTATCACGATGGGACGGCTCGCAGGTGAATCATGCACTCATGTGCACGCCGGTCGGCCGTTGCGCTTTAGAATGCTGAACCATGGCTCAGACTGCCCAACGCGAAAAGAGTGCAAAAGTCCGCAGTGACGGCCGCACCGAAAACGCACAATTCATGTTCCTGAACCGGCTTCGTCGCGAGCGCAGCCGGGTGGAAATCTATCTGGTCTCGGGCACGCGCCTGCAAGGCCGCATCCAGTCCTTCGATGGCCGGATGTTGCTGCTGGCCACCGAAACCGGTGCCATCGCGCTGTATCACCAGGCCACGGCCACGGTGCAACGCTCGCTGGCCCGGCCCAAGCGCGGCATGCCGCGCAGCCAGGCCGACCGGCCACGCAGGGTCATGCTCAGGCCACCCGCCGAGCCGGCACTGCTGCCGGCCGGGCGGGCGCTGTCCGATGAGGGGGCTCCGATGCGTGCTCCGCTCGGGCTGCGCAGCGGCGCGAACCAGGGCGGGCTGAATGCCGGCCCGGCAGCGCCGCCGGTGGTCATCAAGCGGCGCCGCTCGAAGCTGCTGGTCAAGCCCGACGAGGACTGAACTCCCGGCCGGTGCTTGCTGTCGGCGCCTCCTCCAGACCGGCTGTTGCCGGTCATTCGTAGCGGCGCTCGGCCCACCACGGGAAGAAGGCCGGCATGTCGGCCGAGACCCGGTCGGTGAAGCGGGCCGGGCGTTTTTCCAGGAAGGCGCCGATACCCTCCCTGGCATCGGCCATGCGCCCGCGCATGTAGATCGCCCGGCTGTCGATCTTGTGGGCTTCCATCGGATGGTCGGCGCCCGCCATTCGCCAGATCATCTGGCGGGTCAGCGCCACCGAGACCGGGGCGGCGTTGTCGGCGATCTCGCGAGCCAGCGCCCGCGCGGCCGGCAGCAGTGCGTCGGGGGCGTGGACGGCCGATACCAGGCCGCCGGCCAGCGCTTCCTCGGCCGGGAAGACCCGGCCGGTATAGGTCCATTCGAGGGCCTGGCCGATCCCGACCAGGCGCGGCAGGAACCACGAGGAACAGGCCTCGGGCGTGATGCCACGGCGCGCGAAGACGAAGCCGAAACGGGCGGCGCTGGAGGCGAGCCGGATGTCCATGGGCAGCTGCATCGTGGCGCCGATCCCGACGGCGGGCCCGTTGATCGCGGCGATCACCGGCTTCAGGCACTCGTAGATGCGCAGCGTGAGCCGGCCGCCGCCGTCGCGCACGGATTCGTGGCTGAGATCGGGTTCGCCATTGGCCAGCAGGGGTGTGCTGCGCTTCTCCGGCCGGTCGCCGCGCGCGGCATAGTCGAAGGTGCTGGCGCCGGCCGACAGATCGGCACCGGCGCAGAATGCCCGGCCGGCGCCGGTGACGATGATGGCCCGGACGGCGTCGTCGGCGTCGGCCCGGTCGAAGGCGGCGATCAGCTCGTTCATCATCGTCGGGGTGAACGCGTTCAGCTTGTCGGGGCGGTTCAGTGTGATCGTCAGGATGCCGTCGTCGAGGTCGTAAAGCAGGGTGTCGAAGCGCATGGTCCGGGTGTCCGTGTACAGGGATCGTCGAAGCGTCGATCTTAGCCCCGGAATCGGCTGGGCCGGGGTGGGCCGGGGTGGGGCCTATCATCAGTCTCTCGGGTAAACGAGCCGGAAGGCAGCGCAGGAGGGCACGAGGTGGATCTGAAGAGCAAGCGAAGAATCGGGCGCAACGGTCGCGAGGTGTTTCCGATCGGGCTGGGCTGCATGGGCATGTCGGAGTTCTACGGTCCGACCGACGAGGCCGAGTCGCTGCGCACCCTGCAGGCGGCATTCGACGCCGGGGTCGACAGTTACGACACGGCCGACATCTATGGTTTCGGCGACAACGAGATCCTGCTCGGCCGCTTCCTGAAGAGCCGCCGCGACCAGGTCCATCTGGCGACGAAGTTCGGGATCGTGCGCCGGCCGGGAGCCTACGAGCGGCGCATCGACAATTCACCGGACTACATCCGTGAAGCCTGCGAGGCATCGTTGCAGCGGCTCGGCACCGACCGCATCGATCTGTACTACCTGCACCGGATTGCTCCCGAGGTGCCGATCGAAGAATCGGTTGGCACGTTGGCAAGGCTGATCGAACAAGGGAAGATCGGTGCAATCGGTCTGTGCGAAGTATCGCCAGAGACGCTCAAGCGCGCGCATGCCGCGCATCCGGTCGCAGCCGTGCAAAGCGAGTACTCGCTGTGGTCACGCGACCCGGAACAGGGCATGCTGGCCGCCTGCCGCGAACTCGGCGTCAGCTTCGTGGCCTACAGCCCGCTCGGCCGCGGTTTCCTGACCGGACGCATCGCTGATCCCGGCCAGCTTGCTGCCGACGACTTCCGTCGCTCCAACCCGCGCTTCCAGGGCGATAACCTGGCGCACAACCTCGAGCTTGCCGAGCGGGTCCGGAACTTTGCGCAGCGCAAGGGTTGCACGCCCGCGCAACTGGCCATTGCCTGGCTGCTTGCGCAGGGTCCGGACATCATCCCGATCCCGGGTACCAAGCGGACGTCTTACCTGAAGGAGAACCTGGGGGCCATCGAGGTGAGTCTCGATGCGGGCGAACTGGCCGAGCTGTCGGCTGCGCTGCCGCCGGGAGCGGCCGCCGGCGAGCGCTATACGGCCGAAGGGATGAAAGGCATCGGCGTCTGACCGGGGCGCAGGCCTGAGCTCTGCCTGCATCTCACTGTCCGCGCATCTGGAACCAGAGTGTGTAGGCCCAGCAGCCCGCGCAGAACTTGAATGCCCACTCGGCGAAGGAGAAGACCAGCAGCACGCCGACAGGCACTTTCCACAAGGTGCTGCCGGCCAGCCACAGCACGAGGCTCACGGCGCTGGCGATGAACAGCAGCTTCGCGGCGAACATCTTGGCGCCGGCGTTTTCCTTTGCGCCGGCGGCGTCGAAGCGTTGCAGCAGCCTCAGCGATGCCTTGTGAAGCGGGCAGCGCGCATGGCTGAAGAAACCCCGGACGAATCCGGTCACTGCCGTGATGGCCATCAGCCAGGGCAGTTCGAGCCCGAACGCGAGCAGGCAGATCAGGAAGGTCACCAGGGCGTCCAGGCGGGCGGCATTGGCATGGACCGGGGGAACATCGAAGCGGAGCATGGCAGTCGTCCAAGGCCGGCATGACGATCGTTCAGGCCGGTGAGGCAACGGAAGTGAGGGCCATGATAATCCGCAGGGCGCGTCGGCTGCGCTAATTCAGATCAGCAAAAGCGCGGACGGCGGCTGGCCTGGCAGATCCCGGTCCGGTGCCAGGACGCTCGCGGCGAAGCTGCGGTCAGCTCAGGGCGCGCGTTCGCCGCGATCAGCTGACTGGTGGCCCGGATCGTCTGCCGGGTTGCCTGACGGGGTGCTTGTCGGTGGGGCGGTCGGCGCCGCCTCTTCGAGCAGCGGCAGGAAGGCCGGCGATTGCAGGTCGTCGAACTGATCGTGATCGACCGCCCAGAAGAAGGCGAGCGCGGCCCCGGCCGTGACCACCAGCGACAGCAGGATCATGATCGGCAGAATGCTCATCGCGGCGCGGTGCCCACCGCCGATCGCTCCAGCCGCATCTTCAGGATCTGAGTGGCATCGGGATCCAGCGGCGGGTCGGGGTAGCGCATCGCCATGACGATCATCCACACGCAGCCGGCCAGTACCGCCGCCAGGATCAGCGTACCGAGCCAGACCACCGGCTGACGGTACCAGCTGTCGCGGTTTGCTGCGGTGCTCATTGCGCCCGGATGCCCGGATTCGACTGCCGATACACCCAGGCTGCGATGACCCGGGCCTCGGCTTCGGTCAGGCGGCCGCGAAAGGCCGGCATTTCACCGCTGCGGCCATCACGGATGCTTTTCTCGATCTGCGCGCGGCTGCCGCCGTACAGCCAGACCGGATCCGTCAGATCGGGTGCGCCGACCTGCGGGTTGCCTTTCCCGTCCGCGCCGTGACAGGCGGCACAACTGGCGAAGTTCTCCTTGCCCAGCGCTGCCTTCACCGGATCGCCCGTTCGTCCGGAAAGGCTGAGCACATACTGCGCGACTTCCTCGACGCCCTGGCTGCCGAGGATCTCGCCCATCGGCGGCATGGCGCCGCGTCGGCCATCCAGGATGCTGGTCAGCAGGGTCTCGCCGTCGCCGCCATAGAGCCAGGCGCCGCCGGTGAGCCTGGGGGCGCCCAGCACCGGATTGCCGCGGGCGCTCGTGCGATGGCAGGCCGCACAGTTGTCGACGAAGAGCCGGTGACCCATTCCAGTGGCCGCCAGGTCGGTTGCGAGCTCTTCGACCGGGCGCTGCGCATAGCTGCTCATCAGCGGGTCGAGCCTGGCCTCGATCTTTGCCGTGTCGCGCGCAAGTTCACCCTGCGAGGACCAGCCGATCAGGCCCTGGTAACTGCCGAAGCCCGGGTACAGCACCAGGTAGCCGATGCCGATGACGAACATGGCGGCCGACACCAGGACCCACCAGAGCGGCAGCGGCCGGACGCCTTCGCGCAACGCGCCGTTGGCCCAGACGTGGCCGGTCGTGCCATCGGACAGGGTCGGGATGTGCACGCGCATTCCCCACAGGAACAGGAACAGGGTGATTCCCAGGTTGAAGGTCACCAGCGCCATGATCCAGAGGGACCAGAAGGTGCTCATCTTTGCTCTTCCTCTTCGTCTGAATGGGGCGCATCGCTGTCCTGCATCGGCAGTTGCGCCATCCGGTCGAAAACCCGCTTGTGCCGCGCGCGCCAGGCCCAGAACCAGATGCCCAGGAACACGACCATCAGGACGATGGTGATGAGGCCGGCGACCCAGCCCCAGGTCGTACTCATCGGGAGCTCCCGTCTCCGTGCGCAGCCTCCGGTGCCGGCGCCTGGCTCACCCCCAGCCCCTGCAGGTAGGCGATCAATGCGTCCATCTCGGTCTTGCCGGCCAGCGCCTGCGGGACCGAGGCGATGTCCTCGTCGGAATACGGGTCGCCGAGCCGGCGCAGCGCGCGCATGCGCGCCTGGACATCGTCGGGGTCGAGCCGGGTGCCATCCAGCCACTTGTAGGCCGGCATGTTCGACTCCGGCACCACCTGACGCGGGTCGAGCAGATGCAGCCTGTGCCATTCGTCGGAGTACTTGCCGCCGACCCGGGCGAGGTCGGGGCCGGTGCGCTTGGAGCCCCACTGGTGGGGACGATCGTAGAACGACTCGTCGGCCGTCGAGTGCGGGCCGTAGCGCTGCACCTCGAAGCGCTGGGCACGGATCATCTGCGTATGGCACAGATAGCAGCCGTCACGCACGTAGATGTCCTTGCCGATCAGCCGCAGCGGGTCGTAGGGCTGGATATGCGCCGGCGGCGTCACTGCCTGGGCCCGCATGAACAGCGGGGTGACTTCGGCCAGCCCGCCGATCGAGACCATGATTGCGATGCCCACGCCGAGCAAGCCGGCGTTCTTCTCGATCTTCTCGAAATACTTGTAACCACCTGCCATGTCGGAGTCCTCAGGCTGTCGCGGGACGCGGCAACGGAAACTGCTGGGCGACCGGTTCGGGAACCGGGATCGGGACCGGCACGATGAGGTGCGCGCGCGCATCGGCGGCGGTGTGCCAGAGGTTCCAGGCCATGACGACCATGCCCGAAACCACCATCAGGCCGCCCAGGAAGCGGACGACGTAGTAGGGCTTGACCGCTTCGAGGCTGGCCAGGAACGAATAGGCCAGCGAGCCGTCAGGCAGGGTGGCGCGCCACATCACGCCGGCCGTGACCCCTGCGATCCACATCGCGACGATGTACAGCAGCAGGCCGCCGGTGTGCAGCCAGAAGTGCAGGGCCATGGCGTTCTTCGAATGCATGGCCGGCCGGCCCAGCGCGCGCGGCGCCATCGCGTACAGCGATCCGATCGTGATCATCGCCACCCAGCCGATCGAGCCCGAGTGCACGTGCGCCACCGTCCAGTCGGTGTAGTGCGACAGCGAGTTGACCGACTTGATGGCCATCATCGACCCTTCGAAGGTCGACGCGGCATAGAAGACCAGGGCCACCACCATGAACTGGGCGGCCGGATCCGTTCTCAGCTTGTGCCAGGAGCCGTTGAAGGTCAGCAGGCCGTTGGCCGCCGATCCCCAGCTCGGCATCAGCAGCACCAGCGAGAACGCCATGCCGACCGACTGCACCCAGTCGGGCAGGGCGGTATAGAGCAGGTGGTGAGAACCCGCCCACATGTAGATCGAGATCAGCGCCCAGAAGTTGACGATCGAGAAGCGGTAGCTCCACAGCGGCTGCTGGGCCTGGCGCGGCACGAAGTAGTACATCATCCCCAGGAAGCCGGCAGTCAGGAAGAAAGCCACCGCGTTGTGGCCGTACCACCACTGGACCATGGCGTCGACGACACCCGAGTAGATCGGGTAGGACTTCGTCAGCGACACCGGCATGACGAGGTTGTTGACGATGTGCAACAGGCCGACGGCGATGATGAAGGCGCCGTAATACCAGTTGGCCACGTAGATGTGCTGGATGCGCCGGCGCGTCAGGGTCGTGAAGAAGACCACGCCGAACGAGACCCAGACGACGGCGATCAGGATGTCGATCGGCCACTCCGGCTCGGCATATTCCTTGCTCTGGGTGAAGCCCAGCGGCACCGTGATGACAGTCAGCAGACAGGCCAGTTGCCAGCCCCAGAAGGTGAAATTGGCCAGCCTGGGCAGGGCCAGGCGGACATGGCCGGTCCGCTGCACGACGTAGTAGCAGGTTCCGATCAGGGCCGAGCCGCCAAACGCGAAGATCACGCCGAAAGTGTGCACCGGCCGGATCCGGCTGAACGACAGCCAGGGGATGTCGGTGTTCAGCGCGGGCCAGGCAAGCTGGGCGCCCGCGAAGACCCCGATCGACATGCCGATCACGCCCCAGACGGCAGCGGCGAGCAGGAACAGCCGGACGATCTCGTCATTGAAGGTGGTTTCCCGATGCACTTCCTTCCCCTGTGTGGCCATGCACGCCGCAGCCCGTGTGCCGGCGCGCATTTATAGATGCATTTTAAATGAATCTAAATATTCGTTGTGCCGGGCTGCGACAATGATGATCCGACCTGCAGCCGGATGTTGTGATGAGCATTCCTGTCGAACTGTACAGCCTTGCAGAAGCCATGGCGAAGTACCGCTTTGCCTATCTGCTCAGCGCCGGAGCGCAGGGTGCGCCACATGCGGTGGCCGTTACCCCGACGCTGGAAGGCGGTGCGCTGGTCCTCGCCGGCATCGGCCGGCGCAGCCGGGACAATATGTTGACCAGATCGGCCGTCAGCCTGGTCTGGCCACCCCAATTCGAAGATGGGTATTCGCTGATCGTGGATGGGCAGGCCGACGTCGCCGCTCTCGCGGACGCGGACAGCCCGGCATTGCGAATTGTGCCGACCCGGGCCGTGCTGCATCGACCGACTCCGCGGCCCGAACTGGCTGTGCCGGGCGCCTGCGGCTCGGATTGCGTGGAGTTGCTCCTGCCGTCGGCCGCGTTGCGCTGAGCGCATGGCTGGCAACACATGACGGATACGCGGCAGGGGCGCGCCTGGGAGGTTTTCCTGGCGTTCCTGAAGCTGGGCATCAGCGCCTTCGGCGGACCGGTGGCGCATCTCGGATATTTCCACACCGAGTTCGTCGAACGGCGCCGCTGGCTCGACGAAGGCAGCTATGCCGACCTCGTCGCCGTCTGCCAGTTCCTGCCCGGCCCGACGAGCAGCCAGGTCGGCATCGCCCTGGGCCTGCGGCGCGCAGGCTGGCCGGGTGCCCTGTGCGCCTGGCTGGGCTTCACCCTGCCATCGGCACTGCTGCTCGTTGCCTTTGCCTACGGCATCACCCATCACGCCGGGTTGGCGACCTCGGGGGCCGTGCAAGGTCTCAAGATCGTCGCGGTGGCCGTGGTCGCCCAAGCGGTCATGAACATGGCCAGGACGCTGTGTCCCGACCGCTTGCGCGCTGGCCTGGCCCTGCTCGCTGCGCTGATCGCGCTGGCCTTGCCCTGGGCTGCGGGCCAGGTCGGCGCCATGCTGATCGCCGGCCTGCTGGGTCGGCTGTTGATCGAACATGCCCCGCTCGAATGTTCCCCGCAGGCCGCGGCTGCTTCCGCCGGCCCTGGCGTGTCGCGGCGCAGCGCCGTGCTCGCGCTCGGTCTGTTCGCCGGGCTGTTGCTGGGTCTGCCCGTCGTTGCCAGCACCACGGGTTCTGCCGGCTGGGCATTGATCGACGGATTCTTCCGTGCCGGCTCGCTGGTGTTCGGAGGCGGCCATGTGATCCTGCCGCTGCTCCAGGCGGTGGTCGTGCCGACCGGAGTCGTCGACAACGCGCAGTTCCTGGCCGGCTATGGTGCGGCCCAGGCCGTGCCGGGCCCGCTGACCAGTTTCGCCGCTTTTCTCGGTACGGTGGCGCACGGCCCGTTGAGCGGCTGGTCGGGTGGGCTGGTGCTTCTGGCCGTGATCTTCGCCCCGTCCTTCCTGCTGGTCGCCGGCGTGCTGCCATTCTGGGACGCCCTGCGCCAGCGCGCCGGCATCCGCCCGGCGCTGGCCGGCATCAATGCCGGAGTGGTCGGCATCCTGCTGGCCGCACTCTACGACCCGGTCTGGACCGGCGCCATCCATGGGCGCCTGGACTTCGGCCTGGGCCTGGCGGCCTTCGGCCTGCTCGTCTACGGACGGCTGTCGCCGGTGATCGTTGTGGGGTTGGGGGCGCTGGCGGGCTGGGCGCTGGGTTGAGCGGTGCTGTGCTTCAGGTGCTCGTGCTGCAGGATGTACATCCTGATCACGTTGCGATAGGAGCCGTTGATGAAGAACTCGTGAATCAGCTCGCCTTCCGGCTTGAAGCCGAGTTTCTTGTAGATGCGCACTGCTCGGTCGTTTTCCCGGTCGACCAGCAGGTACAGCTTGTAGAGATTCAGGACGTTGAACCCATAGTCCATCGCGAGCCGGGTGGCGCGCGCAGCCAGCCCTCTGCCCTGGTATTCCGGCGCGATGACGATCTGGAATTCGGCCCGGCGGTGCACATGGTCGATTTCGACCAGTTCGACCAGACCGGTTTTCTCTCCGTCCAGTTCGACCACGAAGCGGCGCTCGCGCTGGTCGTGGATGTGTTCGTCGTAGAGCGCGGACAGTTCGGCGAAGGTTTCGTAAGGTTCCTCGAACCAGTAGCGCATCACGCTGGCGTTGTTGTCGAGCTGATGCACGAAGTACAGGTCTTCGCGTTCCAGCGGGCGCAGCTTGAGGCCGGTGTCGGGTTTCATGGCCGACGGATCATCGCATGGCGGGTGGGCGGTGTGCTGCGTTGGTACGACAGGCTCGACTAAAGCTTCGCTTCCTGCATGAGTCCGGCCAGGCTGACGTCGAGTGCGTTCGCCAGCCTGAGCAGCGTCAGGACCGCCACGTTGTTGTCCCCGCGCTCGATCCTGCCCACGTAACTGCGATCGACGTCGGCCATGAGCGCCAGTCTTTCCTGGGACACCCCTGCCCGGATCCGTATTCGTCGGATGGCGCTGCCCAAGGCGAGCAGGGCGGGATCCTGGCGACGACTGGAGAGGTTTGGCACCTCCTGATCATTTCGTTATGATGCGCAGAAATCCACGGTACATGTACCTCAATACAAAGGCAGCCTGCACTGACACTGTCGAATGTAGTCGCGCTGCTTAGCAGTAATCTCGTACTGCGTTACTATTTCATGCGTGGCGATCAGGACGTTCAAGTGTGCCGACACCGAAGCGCTCCTTCGCTTGCGCCGGGTGGCGCGCTTCGCCAACATCGAGCGGCCGGCGTTGCGCAAGCTCAAGCAACTCGACCTGGCGAAGCGGCTCGAGGACTTGCGCGCGCCGCCAGCCAACCGACTCGAGCAGCTCAAGGGCGATCGTGCGGGACAGTGGAGCCTGCGGGTGAACGATCAGTTCCGCATCTGCTTTCGCTGGACCGGAAGCGACGCCGAAGACGTCGAGATCGTGGACTATCACTGAGGCAAGACGAGATGACCAGGAAACTCAAGCCGGTGTTGCCCGGCGAAATGCTTGCCGAGGAGTTCCTCAAGCCTTTGGGCATGAGCAACTACCGTCTGGCAAAGGAGATCGGCGTGCCCGCGCAGCGCATTGGCGAGATCGTCGCAGGCAAGCGGGCCATCACCGCCGACACTGATCTGCGGTTGTGCCGGTTCTTCGGTCTTTCCGATGGCTGGTGGCTGCGCCTGCAGGCCGACTACGATACCGAGGTCGCGAAGGTGAGCCTCGCCAAGACGCTCGCGAAGATCAGGCCATGGAAGGAAGCCACGGAGCAGACGGCGGATACGTACTGACCTTCCACTTTCGGGACGTAAGTACTTGATCTTCCTGGTGGGCGGCGCAGGGTTCGAACCTGCGACCCCTGCCGTGTGAAGGCAGTGCTCTACCACTGAGCTAGCCGCCCCGGATGGAACCGGTGAGTCCGGTCCCGGAGGGAAGCGGGATTCTATGGAAAATCGGCCGCGGAGGCAAACTTCGGGGCTGGAGCGGCTTGGCGGCGAACAGGCGGCGACCCTAGCAGCAGCGCTTTCCCGGCAACGGCGGTCACTCGCTGTCGCTGACCTGACGCGCGCCGCCGCTGTCGTAAAATCAGGCCTTTGCTGCTCTGCCGCTCAGGCGCTTCCTCCCGACATGGTCCGCACCCGTTTCGCTCCGAGTCCCACCGGTTTCCTGCACATCGGCGGCGCGCGCACTGCGCTGTTCGCCTGGGCTTATGCTCGTCATCGCGGCGGCAGTTTCGTGCTGCGCATTGAAGACACCGACGTGGAACGTTCGACGCCGGAGGCGACGCAGGCCATTCTCGATGGCATGCGCTGGCTGGGGCTGGACGCCGACGAGGGGCCTTACTACCAGATGCAGCGGATGGATCGCTATCGCGAGGTGATCGCGAAGATGCTGGTCGAGGGCAGCGCCTATCATTGCTGGTGCACGAAGGAAGAACTGGAAGCCATGCGTGCCGGACAGGAGGCGCTGGGCATGAAGCCGCGCTACGACGGCCGCTGGCGCCCGGAGCCGGGCAAGGCCTTGCCGGCACCGCCCGTGGGAGTGAACCCGGTGGTGCGCTTCCGCAATCCGGTCGGTGGCGGCACGGCCTGGAACGATCTCGTCAAGGGGCCGATCGCTTTCGACAATACCGAGCTCGACGACCTGATCATCGCGCGCTCGGACGGCACGCCGACCTACAACTTCTGTGTGGTGGTCGACGACTGGGACATGCGGATCACGCATGTGATCCGGGGTGACGACCACGTCAACAATACGCCGCGCCAGATCAACATCCTGCGCGCGCTGGGGGCGCCGGTGCCCGAGTATGGCCACCTGCCGATGATCCACGGCCCGGACGGCCAGAAGCTGTCCAAGCGCCATGGCGCGGTTTCGGTCATGCAGTATGACGAGGACGGCTATCTGCCCGATGCGGTGGTCAACTACCTGGCGCGGCTGGGCTGGAGCCACGGTGATGACGAGGTGTTCTCGCGCGAGCAGTTCGTCCAGTGGTTCGATGGCCGGCACATCAGCCGCTCGCCGTCGCGCTTCGACTTCGACAAGCTGCGCTGGCTGAACGGCCTGTACATCAAGCAGATGCCGGATGCGGAGCTGGCCGGACAGCTTGCCGCGCGGCTGAGTCAGGCGGGTGTCCTGCCGGCGGCCGGCGACCAGGAGTCTGCCGGGCCGGATCTGGCCGTGGTCTGCGGCTTGCTCAAGGAGCGCGCCCAGACCCTGAACGAGCTGGCCGACCTGGCCCGGATGTTCTTCGCCGATCATGACCCGGCAGCGATCGGCGAGGCCGAGCGCGACAAGCATCTGACGCCGGCGGCCCGGGCGGCAGTCGGCGGCTTCGCCGAGCGATTGCAGGCCTTGCCGGCGAACGACTGGACGGCGGCCGGGATCGCGGCCGCGCTGAAGGAAACCCTGGCGGCCCACGGCCTGAAGATGCCGCAACTGGCCATTCCGGTGCGGCTGCTGGTCTTCGGCTCGGCACAGACGCCTTCGGTCGACGCCATGCTGGCGGCCACGCCGCGTGCCTGGGTGCTGGCGCGGCTGGCCCGCTGGCCGGAATCTGCATGACAGGCGAATCCGCATGACAGGCAATACTCTCGGCCATTTGTTCCGTGTGACCACTTTCGGCGAATCGCATGGTCCGGCGATCGGCTGTGTCGTCGACGGGTGCCCGCCCGGGCTCGCGCTCACCGAGGCCGACATCCAGCACGAGCTCGACCGGCGCCGGCCCGGCACCTCGCGCCACGTCACCCAGCGCCAGGAGCCCGACCGGGTCGAGATCCTGTCGGGGTGCTTCGAAGGCCGCACGACGGGCGCGCCGATTGCGCTGCTGATCCGCAACCAGGACGCGCGCAGCAAGGATTACGGCAACCTGGCGCGCACCTTCCGGCCCGGCCATGCCGATTACACCTACTGGCAGAAGTACGGGATTCGCGACCCGCGCGGGGGCGGGCGCTCGTCGGCGCGGTTGACTGCACCGACGGTGGCGGCCGGGGCGATCGCGCGCAAGTGGCTGGCTGAACGCTACGGCACGGTGATTCGCGGCTGCATGACGCAGCTCGGTCCGATCGTCATTCCGTTCAGCGACTGGCGCCATGTTGCGCAGAACCCGTTCTTTGCGGCCGATGACGGGATCGTGCCCGAGCTCGAGGCCTACATGGACGCGCTGCGCCGCGACGGCGATTCGGTGGGTGCGCGCATCGATGTGGTGGCCGAGCGTGTGCCGGTGGGCCTGGGTGAACCCCTGTTCGACCGGCTCGACGCCGATATCGCCCATGCAATGATGGGGATCAACGCGGTCAAGGGCGTCGAGATCGGCGCCGGCTTCGCATCGGTCGCACAGCGCGGCAGCGAGCACGGCGACGAGCTGACGCCCGAGGGCTTCGCGACCAACCATGCCGGTGGCGTGCTCGGCGGCATCTCGACCGGGCAGCCGATCCGGGTGTCGATCGCGATCAAGCCTACTTCGAGCATCCGCACGGCGCGCCGCTCGATCGACCTCGAGGGTGCGCCGACCGAGGTCCAGACCTTCGGCCGGCACGACCCTTGTGTGGGTATCCGCGCCACACCGATCGCCGAGGCAATGCTGGCGCTGGTGCTGATCGATCACGCCCTGCGTGACCGGGCCCAGAATGCAGGCGTGAATCCGGCTACCCCGGTGATCGAGGGTCCTGCGCCGCTGCGCTGAGCACACACCCAGAACGGAGAACGACGATGACGAGCAAGCTCGCAGACCGGTTTTCGAGGCAGGACGATCCGACTCGGGTTTCGAGTTCGGGGCGGGGCAGTGGGGTTCGCCAACCGAGCTTGTCCCTGAGCTTGCCATTGAGGCTGCCCCTGAAGCTGGCCGCGGCGTCGCTCGCGATCGCTGCTGCCGGCCTGATCGCCGGCTGCCAGTCGGTGCAGACCACTGCCGGCGGGGCGGTCGGCATCGAGCGCACGCAGCGGATGTCGCCGCTCGTTTCGGAGGCGCAGTTGCGCCAGGAGGCCGAGTCGAGCTACCGGGAAGTGTTGAGCGAGGAGCGCAAGAAAGGCGCGTTGAACGCCGACGCTGCGTTGACCAACCGGGTCCGGGCGATCGCCAACCGGCTGATCCCGACCGTGGCCGCGTTCCGGCCCGAGGCCACGAAGTGGCAGTGGGAGGTCAACGTCATCCGTTCCGACGAGATGAACGCCTGGTGCATGCCCGGCGGCAAGATCGCCGTCTACACCGGACTGATCACGAAGCTGCAGCTGACCGATGACGAGATTGCGGCGATCGTCGGCCACGAAATCGCTCATGCGCTGCGCGAACATGCCCGCGAGCGGGCTTCCGAGCAGGTCGGTGCCCAGGTGCTGCTCACCGGGGCGGTCATGGCGGTGGGCGGCGGACAGGTTTCGATGGATCTCGGCAGCCTGTTCTACAAGACCTTCTTCGGCCTGCCCAACAGCCGCCTGCACGAAACCGAGGCCGACCGGATCGGTGTCGAACTGGCCGCCCGGGCCGGCTACGATCCGCGTGCCGCGATCTCGCTGTGGCGCAAGATGGGAGCAGCCGGCGGCGGCAGCGTGCCCGAGTTCCTCAGCACCCACCCGTCGGCCGAGACCCGGCTGGCCGACCTGGAAGTCTATTCGGCTCGGGTGATGCCCCTGTATGAGCAGGCGCGCCGCCGACGCTGACAAGTGGCATAATGAAGGGCTCTTTGCAATCAAGCCGTTGCAACCAACCTTCTGACTGACCGACCGATTCCATGCCGCTTGCGCCGCGCACCCTCTACGACAAGCTCTGGGATGCCCATGTCATCCGCCAGGACGGGGATGGCACGGCCCTGATCTACATCGACCGTCACCTGCTGCACGAAGTGACCAGCCCGCAGGCCTTCGAAGGGCTCAGGCTGGCGTCGCGCAAGCCGTGGCGGGTTTCGGCCAACCTCGCCGTGGTCGACCACAACGTGCCGACCACCGACCGCTCGCGCGGCATCGACGACCCGGTCTCGCGGCTGCAGGTCGAGACCCTCGACGAGAACACCCGCGATTTCGACATCACCTATTTCGATATCGCCGACCGGCGCCAGGGCATCGTCCACGTGATCGGTCCCGAGCAGGGCGCCACGCTGCCCGGCATGACGGTGGTCTGCGGCGACTCGCACACCAGCACGCACGGCGCCTTCGCCTGCCTGGCCTTCGGTATCGGCACCTCCGAGGTCGAGCATGCGCTCGCCACGCAGACGCTGGTCGCCAAGAAGATGAAGAACATGCTGGTCCAGGTCGAGGGCCGGCTGCCCAGGGGCGTGGGCGCAAAGGACATCGTGCTGGCCGTCATCGGCCGGATCGGCACGGCCGGCGGCACCGGCTACGCGATCGAATTCGGTGGCTCGACCATCCGGGCGTTGTCGATGGAAGGCCGGATGACGATCTGCAACATGGCAATCGAGGCCGGCGCCCGCTCGGGCATGGTGGCGGTCGACGACATTACGCTGAATTATCTGAAGGGCCGGCCGATGGCGCCGGCCGGGGCCGACTGGGAGCGCGCGGCGGCACTCTGGCGCGAGCTGAAGTCCGATCCGGGGGCGCGTTTCGACCTGGTGGTCGACATCGATGCCTCGCAGCTGCTGCCGCAGGTCACCTGGGGCACGTCGCCCGAAATGGTCGTGCCGGTCGACGGGCGGGTGCCCGATCCGGACAAGGAAAAAGACCCGGTGCGCCGTGAAGGCATGGAGCGTGCCCTGCAGTACATGGGCCTGAAGCCGAACACACCGATCTCGGAGATCCGCATCGACAAGGTCTTCATCGGTTCGTGCACGAACTCGCGGATCGAGGATCTGCGCCAGGCAGCGGCCGTCGTCCGCGGCCGGCGCAAGGCCTCGAACGTGAAGCTGGCGATGGTGGTGCCGGGCTCGGGCCTGGTCAAGGCGCAGGCCGAGGCCGAGGGGCTCGACAAGGTTTTCCGCGACGCCGGCTTCGAATGGCGTGAGCCGGGCTGCTCGATGTGCCTGGCGATGAACGCCGACCGGCTCGAACCGGGCGAGCGTTGTGCGTCGACCTCGAACCGGAATTTCGAAGGCCGCCAGGGTACCGGCGGCCGCACGCACCTTGTCAGCCCCGCGATGGCAGCCGCCGCAGCAGTCGAGGGGCATTTCGTCGACGTGCGGCGTCTTTGATACAGGGAGAAACACCAATGAAAAGACTCGTCGTGGCCATGCTGGCCGTCTGTGCCGGGATCACGCTGAGCGCCTGCAACACGGTTGCCGGTGCCGGCAAGGATATCGAGAAGGCCGGCGAATCGATCCAGGGCGCGGCCAAGAAGTAATCGAGCCATGCGCAGCCTCACGGTTCACCGCGGTCTGGTGGCCCCGCTCGACCGGGCCAACGTCGACACCGACGCGATCATTCCGAAGCAGTTCCTGAAGTCCATCAAGCGGACCGGCTTCGGGCCCAATCTGTTCGACGAGTGGCGCTATCTCGATCACGGTGAGCCCGGGATGGACAACAGCAAGCGGCCGCTGAATCCGGATTTTTCGCTGAACCAGCCGCGCTACAAGGGTGCGTCGGTCCTGCTCACGCGCAAGAACTTCGGCTGCGGCTCGTCGCGCGAGCACGCCCCGTGGGCACTCGACGATTACGGCTTCCGGGCGATCATCGCGCCGTCGTACGCGGACATCTTCTACAACAACTGCTTCAAGAACGGCCTGCTGCCGGTGCGGCTCTCCGAGAGCGAGGTCGACTGGCTGTTCGATCAGGTCAATGCGTTCAACGGTTTCGAACTGGTCGTCGACCTGCCTGAACAGCAGGTGCGCACAGTCGATGGCAGCCGCAGCTTCGCCTTCGACATCGATGCGTTCCGCAAGGACTGCCTGGTCCGCGGACTCGACGAGATCGGCCTCACGCTGGGCCACGCCGACGAGATCCGCGCCTACGAGGCCAGACGCCTGCGCGAGCAGCCGTGGCTGGCCAATACGCTGGGCGCCTGATCGACGGGCGGGCCTTGCCGGGCCTCCTGCTGGCCCGGGCCGGCTGACGCGCACGAGACGGCCCGGCCTGAGGCATCAGGTCGGGTTTTTTTATTCCAGACGAAAGGATCGATGATGAAGATTGCGGTATTGCCGGGCGACGGCATCGGGCCCGAGATCACCGCCCAGGCGATGCGGGTGCTGTCGGCGCTGGTCAGCGATGGGTTGGAGATCGAGATGGAGACGGCGCCGGTGGGCGGCGCCGGCTACGACAGCGCGGGTGATCCGCTGCCCGAAGCCACGCTGCGCCTGTGCGAGCAGTCCGAAGGCATCCTGTTCGGCGCAGTCGGCGGACCGAAGTACGACAGCCTGCCGCGCGCCAAGCGCCCCGAGCAGGGCCTGCTGCGGCTGCGCAAGCATTTCGACCTGTTCGCGAACCTGCGCCCGGCCATCGTTTATCCGGAACTGGCCCATGCTTCGACGCTGAAGGAAGAGGTCGTGGCGGGCCTGGACCTGCTGATCCTGCGCGAGCTGACCGGCGACATCTACTTCGGCCAGCCGCGCGGCGTGCGCACCAACGAGAACGGTGAGCGCGAGGGGTTCGACACCATGCGCTATACCGAAGGCGAGATCCGCCGGATCGCGCAGATGGCCTTCGAGACGGCGCGCAAGCGCCAGCGCCGGGTCTGCTCGGTCGACAAGGCCAATGTGCTCGAGACTACGCAGTTCTGGCGCGACATCGTCACCGACGTCCACCAGGGCTACCGTGACGTCGAGCTGACCCACATGTATGTCGACAACGCCGCGATGCAACTGGTGCGCAATCCGAAGCAGTTCGACGTCATGGTCACCGGCAACATGTTCGGCGACATCCTGTCCGACGAGGCTTCGATGCTGACCGGCTCGATCGGGATGCTGCCGTCGGCTTCGCTGAACGCGCGCAATTTCGGCATGTACGAGCCGATCCACGGTTCGGCGCCCGACATCGCCGGCAAGGACGCCGCCAACCCGCTGGCCACGATCCTGTCGGCGGCGATGCTGCTACGCTACTCGCTTGGCCAGGAAGCGGCCGCCCAGCGGGTCGAGACGGCGGTTCGCAAGGTGCTGGCGCAGGGATACCGGACAGCCGACATTGCCGAACCCGGCAAGCGCGTCGTCGGCACACGGGAGATGGGCGACTGCGTGCTCGCCGCCCTGTGAGCGAACGAGCGATGCGGACTGTCTCCGGGCTGTCCGCACGGAGAAGGACATGATGAAAGTTGGAATGGTCGGCTGGCGCGGAATGGTGGGTTCCGTACTGATGCAGCGAATGCGCGAAGAGAACGACTTCGCCCTGATCGAACCGGTGTTCTTCAGCACCTCGAACGCCGGCGGCGATGCGCCGGACGTGCCGAACGCGGCGGGCGGCAAGCTGCTCGATGCCAGCTCGGTCGACGCGCTGCGCAAGATGGATGTCATCCTGACCTGCCAGGGCGGTGACTGGACGACCGAGATGTTCCCGCAGTTGCGGGCGGCCGGCTGGAACGGCTACTGGATCGACGCCGCCTCGACGCTGCGGATGAAGGACGACTCGGTGATCGTGCTCGATCCGGTCAACCGCAATGTCATCGAGCGGGCCCTGGCGCAGGGCCGGAAGGACTTCATCGGCAGCAACTGCACGGTCGGCCTGATGATGATGGGGCTGAGCGGCCTGTTTCGCGAGGGGCTGGTCGAATGGATCAGCGCGATGACCTATCAGGCCGCTTCGGGTGCCGGTGCGCAGAACATGCGCGAACTGATCGCCCAGATGGGCGCCGTGCATGACTCGGTGCGCGGACTGCTGGCCGACCCGGCTTCGGCAATCCTCGAAATCGACCGCAAGGTCATCGAGACGATGCGCTCGGAGGCCTTCCCGACCCGCTTCTTCGGGGCGCCGCTGGCCGGCAGCCTGATCCCGTGGATCGACAAGGACCTCGGCAACGGTGTCTCGCGCGAGGAGTGGAAGGGCGACGCCGAATGCAACAAGATTCTCGGCCTGCCGGCCCAGGGCCAGGGAGAGGGCCGCATTCCGATCGAGAGCCTGTGCGTGCGCATCGGCGCCATGCGCTGCCACAGCCAGGCGCTGACGGTGAAGCTGAATCGCGATGTGCCGATGGCCGACATCGAGACGCTGATCGACGGGGCCAACGAGTGGGCCGTGCTGGTGCCCAACGAGCGTGAAGCGAGCATTCGCGAGTTGTCGCCGACCGCCGTCACCGGCACTCTGAAGGTGCCGGTCGGGCGGCTGCGCAAGCTCGCGATGGGGCCGGACTACCTGAGCGTGTTCACGGTCGGCGACCAGTTGCTGTGGGGGGCTGCCGAGCCTTTGCGCCGGATGCTGCGCATCCTGCTCGAATGACGGAAACCCCGCCAGCCGACGATCGTCCGGCTGCACCGACAGGCGGCGTTGTTTCAGCCTTGGATGAGCTTGCGTGGCTAAATGGCTGATGCTAGCCTGAAAACTCTAATGCGATGTCTGGGGATGAGCGTGAAATCTGGGGTTCAGCGTCGGGATCTCCGGCGCATCGCAGCCAGGCCCTCGTTGATCGCGGCAGCCATTGCCGCGGCACTGGCCGGCGGTGTCCACGATGCTGCCGATGCGGCCGGTCTGGGGCGCCTGACGGTGCAATCGGCGCTCGGCCAGCCCCTGCAGGCGGAAGTCGAGATCACCTCGGCCACGCGCGACGAAATCGAGTCGCTGGCCGCACGGCTGGCGGCACCCGATGCGTTCCGGCAGGCCGGCATGAGCTTCAATCCGGCCCTGGCCTCGCTGCGTTTCGCAGTCGAGCGCCGCGCCGACGGCCGACCCTTCGTGCGGATCAGTTCCGCTGCACCGATCAACGAACCCTTCGTCGACCTCCTGGTCGAGCTGAACTGGGCAAACGGCCGTTTCGTTCGCGAATACACCTTCCTGCTCGATCCGCCCGAGTTGCGCGCCGGTAGCGAGGTCGTCGAGGGGAACACCGTGCTGTCCAGCGTGGTGCCCCCGGTGGCGCGGACCGCGGCGACACCGGTGCCCGCGCCGGTCGCTGCAACGGTTCCGGCATCCAGCGTCCAGCCGCGTGCGACCCCGCCGGCCCAGCCACCGCCGGTGGCGACCCGGCCGGCAGCACCGGCCTCGGTCACCGTCCAGCGCGGGGAAACGCTTACCGAGATCGCCAACCGCGTCAAACCGGCCGATGTCTCGGTCGAACAGGCCGTCATCGCGATCTACGAGGCCAACCCGCGGGCCTTCTTCGGCACCGTGCACCAGATGTATGCGGGGCGCTCGCTGGCGATCCCCGGGGCCGACGCGATGCGTGCAGTCGACACCGCGGCGGCACGTCGTCAGATTCGCGCCGAGGCCGCCGAGTTCAAGGCTTACCGGCAGCGCCTGGCCGATGCCGCACCCCGGCTCGACACGGCACAGGCCGGCACCAGTGCAGCTGGAACCGTCAGCCCCCGGGTCGACGAACCGGCGCCGGCGCCGGCGGGGGACCAACTCGTCCTGTCGCGGACCGAGGCGGCTGCTGCCAGCGGCGCGGGTGCAGCGACTGCCACCGGGGTTGCCGGTGGCCAGTCGGCGGTCGAAACGCGGGTTGCCGCCGAAGCGGCGCTGCGCGAGCAGACCGAGCGGGTGCAACTGCTCGAGAAGAACCTGGCCGATCTGCAAAGGCTGCTCGAGCTGAAGAACCGGCAGCTTGCCGAACTGCAGCAGCAGGCCGAAGCCGGGCGGGTGGCCACGACCACCGGCCCCACTGTCACCGGCACGACTTCGCCGCAGCTCGCCGCGTCGCCGCAGCCCGCTGCAACGCAAGCCGCTGCAACGCAAGCCGCTGGCGCGTCACAGACTGGCACACCGCAGCCGGCAGCGGCGCCCATGTCTTCTTTTGGAGACACTGCAGCCGGAGCGGACAGCGCGCCGGCCGATTCCCGGGTTGTTACGGCAGGGTCCGATACCACGCTGCAGGCAGCCGGGTCAGCAGCCGATCCGGCTGTCGGCGCTGGTCCGGGTGAGAGTGTGGCCTCGGCACAGGCTCGCGCCTCCGTCGGTCAGGCGGACGCCGAACCGGCCGGCGGCCCGGCAGCGACCGATGTCGCGGCCCTGGCGTCGACAGCCGGCACGCAGCCGGCTGCAGCAACGACCGAGCCCGAACCCGCTTCGGTTCCGGTGTCGACGCCGAGTCCAGCGCCAGTCCCGACCAGCTTCGTCGACGAACTGCTGGCCAGCCGCTGGCTGATGCCTGGCCTGGTGGCCCTGATCGTCGCGCTCGGCGGCTATGGCTGGTACACGATGCGTCGGCGTCGCGAAATCGACGAGCATGACGAGAGCGTGATCGCCGCCGATGCCTTCACGGCCAATTCGCTGTTCGGTGCAACGGGTGGGCAGGCGGTCGACACCGGCGAGACGGGCATGTTCGGGCATACCGCTCACGACACGGCGTCCGATCCCCATCCGACCGAGGTCGACCCGATCGCCGAGGCCGAGGTCTACATCGCCTACGGCCGGGAAGCCCAGGCCGAGGAGATCCTGCGCGAAGCGCTGCGCCGGCAGCCGGAGCGGCAGGCGATCCGGATGAAGCTGCTCGAGATCCTGGCCGGGCGCCGCGATGCTGCGGCCTTCGGTGTGGTCGCTGCCGAGATGTTCGAGATGACCGGCGGCGAGAACGAGGAATGGCCGCGAGTGGTCGCCCTGGGCGAATCGATCGATGCATCGAATCCGCTGTACGAGGCGGCGCCGGGCGATGACGTGGTCGATGCCGACGATCTCGAACCGGCGGAGGTCGAGGGCGACGGCTACGGCGAATTCGACAGCTTCGCGCAGGCTGATGAAGCGGCGCCCGATACCGGGATCGTCCTGGGGGTTTCGCCCGTCAGCGACGGCAGCCCCGACGATCAGCGCCGCGAGTTTGCCGAGACCCGGGACATGATGCAGGCGGCCGATGCGCCGGATACCGGAGCGTCGCTGGACTTTGGCCTGAACGTTGACACTTCGATTGGCCGGCCCGATGAACTGACGGCCTACGATGCCGGTACCGGCAGCTTCGACGATGTTGCCGACGCTGTGCGGGGCTTGACCGGATCGGTTTCGGAATCTGCCGACAACCCGGGCGGGAGCCTCCTGGATGGGGGCGGCGGGGAGGGGACTGGCACCGAGCTCGAGCGGGCCGTTGCAGGCCGCTTCGAATTGCCGTCGCTCGACTTCATCGAGGATGACCCCGAACCGCTGGCGGATGCCCGCGATGACCACGTCGGCATGCCGGGTGCCGGCGGGTCCGTCCAGCGCGCCGGGGCCGGCGACCATGATGATCTGCCGGCCCTGGGCAGTGCGGGCGAGCTGCATATCGAGCTGCCTGCGCTCGACCTTCAAGACACGCTGCCTGCACACGGGCAGGCCGATCACGAGCAGGCGCTCGCCGACGACGGCGATTTCGGCGCCCTCGACTTCAGCTCGGGCAGCGCCGATTCGCCGCAATGGCAGGAGATGGCCACCAAGCTCGACCTGGCCTCGGCCTATGAGGAGATCGGCGACAAGGACGGTGCGCGCGAACTGCTCGAGGAAGTGCTGCGCGACGGTGATCAGGAGCACCAGCGCAAGGCGCGCGCAATGCTCGAACGCATCAGCTGATCGTTGCCGGGCCGGACGGCTGCCGATGCGGATCGCGTTGACGCTGGCCTATGACGGCGGCGTCTTCGACGGCTGGCAGACGCAGCCCTCGGGCAACGGGGTCCAGGACCATCTCGAGCGGGCGCTGGCGGCGATCGCCGCCGGACCGGTGGCGACGGTCTGTGCCGGGCGTACCGATGCCGGCGTGCATGCGCTGCGCCAGGTGGTCCATTTCGACACGGAGGCGGTGCGCCCGCTGTCGGCCTGGGTGCGCGGCGTCAACGCCCACCTGCCGCCGCAGGTGGCGGTTCGTGGCGCCCGTGAAGTCGATGCCGGTTTCCATGCCCGCTACGGCGCCCGCCAGCGCCGCTACCGGTATCTGATCCACTGCGCGCGGGTCCGCCACCCGCTGCTGGCCGGCCGCGCCGGCTGGACCTTCCGGCCGCTCGACGCCGGCCGCCTGCGCGAAGCGGCCGCCGCGCTGGTCGGCGAGCACGACTTCTCCTCGTTTCGCTCGGCCGAGTGCCAGGCGGCGTCGCCGGTGCGCCGGATCGAAGCGATCGAACTGGCCGAGCAAGGACCGTTCCTTCTGCTGAGCTTCGTGGGCAACGCTTTCCTGCACCACATGATCCGCAACATCGTCGGGACCCTGTTGATGATTGCCGACGGCCGCCGACCAGTGGCCTGGGCGGCCGAGGTGCTGGCCGCCCGCGACCGGAGGCTGGCGGCCCCGACCTTTGCGCCGGCCGGCTTGTATCTCGATGCGGTGCGCTATGACCCGCAGTTCGGGCTCGACTCGTGGGACGATGCAGCGGAGTCGGGCTTTGCGGCCCTGCTGCCGGCCTTCGGTTGAGGGTCTGGTTTGCCTGAAGATGAACGCCGGCCTTGCCTGGCGGTAAACTCCGGTGGATGCGCACCCGTATCAAGTTCTGCGGCTTCACCGATGCCGGCGACCTGCGCAGCGCGGCGGCACTCGGCATCGACGCCGCCGGCTTCGTTTTCTATCCCCGCAGTCCACGCTGCGTCGACGCCGAGGCGGCGCGGGCGCTGCGCCGGGTCTTGCCATCGTGGGTGACTGCGGTCGGGCTGTTCGTCAACGCCGAGCCCGATGAGGTCCGGCAGACGGTTGCCCGGGTCGGGCTCGACGTGGTCCAGTTCCACGGCGACGAGTCGCCCGAGGCCTGTCGCGCCTCGGTACCGTCGGGCCTGCCCTGGTGGCGGGCGGTGCGGATGCGCTCGCCGGATGTTTTGCTAGAATCCTTCGATCGTTTCGGCCAGGCCGAAGCCTTGCTTCTCGATTCGTTCAGCCACGCCTACGGCGGCAGCGGTGCCGGTTTCGACTGGTCGTGGATTCCCGCCGCGCGGCCGTTGCCGGTGATATTGTCGGGTGGGCTCTCGCCCGGCAACGTTGCCGACGCGGTCGGATCGGTCAGACCGTCTGCGGTCGACGTCTCGAGCGGCATCCAGTCCGACGATCCGCGCCGCAAGGCACTTGCGCGGATGGAGCGGTTCGTGGCCGAAGTGCTGCAGGCCGACGCAAAGCTGTGCCAGACGATCAATCGATGAAACCCTACGATCTCCCGGATGCCAACGGCCATTTCGGCCCCTATGGCGGCGTGTTCGTCGCCGAAACCCTGATCCATGCGCTCGACGAGTTGCGCGAAGCCTACGAGCGCTACCGCGTCGACCCGGCCTTCATCGCCGAATTCCGGGACGAGCTCGAGCACTTCGTCGGCCGCCCGACGCCGATCTACCATGCCCGGCGCTGGTCGGAGATGCTCGGTGGCGCGCAGATCTACTTCAAGCGCGAAGACCTCAATCACACTGGTGCACACAAGGTCAACAACACGATCGGCCAGGCGCTGCTCGCCCGGCGGATGGGCAAGCCGCGTGTGATCGCCGAAACCGGTGCCGGCCAGCATGGCGTGGCAACCGCGACCGTGGCGGCTCGCTACGGAATGAAGTGCGTGGTCTACATGGGCTCGGAAGACGTCGTCCGGCAGGCGCAGAACGTCTACCGGATGAAGCTGCTGGGCGCCGAAGTGGTGCCGGTGGCCTCCGGTTCGCGCACGCTCAAGGATGCGCTGAACGAGGCGATGCGCGACTGGGTCACCAACGTCGAGGACACCTTCTACATCATCGGCACCGTGGCCGGCCCGCATCCGTATCCGATGATGGTGCGTGATTTCCAGTCGGTGATCGGTCGCGAATGTCGCAGCCAGATGCCGATCATGACCGGCCGCCAGCCCGACCATGTCGTCGCCTGCGTGGGCGGCGGTTCGAATGCGATCGGCATCTTCCATCCGTATCTGGATCTGCCGGAGGTCAGGCTGGTCGGCGTCGAGGCCGGCGGGGAGGGGCTGGCAACCGGGCGTCATGCCGCGTCCCTGACGGCCGGTGTGCCCGGCGTGCTGCATGGCAACCGCACCTACCTGCTGCAGGACGCCGATGGCCAGATCATCGACACCCACTCGGTCTCGGCCGGGCTCGACTATCCGGGGGTGGGGCCCGAACATGCCTGGCTCAAGGACAGTGGCCGCGCCGAGTACCTGCCGGTGGACGACGAGGCCGCGCTGAAGGCCTTCCACGACTGCTGCCGGATCGAGGGCATCATGCCGGCGCTCGAATCCAGCCACGCCATTGCCTATGCCGTCCAGCTCGCGCCGACGCTGGATCCGGACAGGATCATCCTGGTCAACGTGTCCGGCCGCGGCGACAAGGACATGCACACGGTTGCCCAGCGCGCAGGAATCGAGCTCTGATGTCACGAATCACAAGCACCTTCGAGCGCCTCGCAGCCACTGGCCGCAAGGCGTTGATCCCCTTCGTCACCGCTGGCTATCCGCAACGCGACTTCGCCGTCGACGTCATGCGCGAGCTGGCCCGCAACGGCGCCGACATCATCGAACTCGGCGTGCCGTTCTCCGATCCGATGGCCGACGGCCCGGCGATCCAGAGCGCCAACGAGCGCATGCTCGGTCAGGGCGTCGGGCTGCGCGACGTCTTCGGCTGGGTTCGCAGCTTCCGCCTCGAAGATGATGAGACCCCGATCGTGCTGATGGGCTATGCCAATCCGGTCGAGCGGATGGGCGTCGAAGTCTTTCTCGACGAGGCGGCTGCCGCCGGCGTCGACGGCCTGATCGTTGTCGACTACCCGCCCGAGGAATCGGTCGAGTTCGCGCAAGCGGCGAAGGCGCGCGGCATCGACCTGATCTTCCTGCTGGCGCCGACCTCGACCGAGGCGCGTGTCGGGCAGGTGCTGGGGCTGGCCAGCGGCTATGTCTACTACGTGTCGCTGAAGGGAATCACCGGCGGCAACCTCGATCGTGCCGACGTGCAGACGCGGGTGACGGCGATCAAGGCCCGCAGCACGCTGCCGATCGGGGTCGGTTTCGGCATCCGCGATGTCGATACCGCCTGCGCGGTGGCCGAGGCGGCCGATGCCGTGATCATCGGTACCCGGCTGATCCAGCTGCTCGAAGACGGCGCAGCCGCGGCGGCGGCGCAGCGGGTCGGTGGCTTCATCGGCGAGGTTCGCCGCGCGCTCGATGCGCGCTTCGCAACCCCGGCGAAGGCCTGAGGAGCGCGACCGGTGTCCTGGCTGGAAAGGATCCTGCCGCCGCGCATCAAGCGCGCAGCCACGCCCGCCGGCGGCAAGCGGGTGCCCGAAGGGGTCTGGGTCAAATGCCCGGCCTGCGATGCCGTGCTGTATTCGGCCGACCTCGAAGACAGTCTGCACGTCTGTCCGAAATGCGCGCATCACATGCGCATCGACGCCCGCCAGCGCCTCGCCATGCTGCTCGATGACGAGGGCCGCTACGAGATCGGCCAGGAGGTGCAACCGGTCGACGCGCTGAAGTTCAAGGACAGCCGCAAGTATCCGGAGCGGCTCCAGGAGGCGGTCCAGGCCACCGGCGAATCCGAGGCGCTGGTGGTGATGGGCGGCGCGATCCGGACGATGCCGGTGGTGGTGGCCTGCTTCGAATTCGAGTTCATGGGCGGCTCGATGGGCTCGGTGGTCGGAGAGCGTTTCGCGCGCGGCGTGCAGGCCGCGCTCGACCGGCATGCGTCCTTCGTCTCGGTCGCCGCTTCGGGCGGCGCGCGGATGCAGGAAGGCCTGCTGTCGCTGATGCAGATGGCCAAGACGAACGCGATGCTGACGCGGCTGTCCGAGCGCAGGCTGCCCTATGTGTCGGTGCTCACCGACCCGACGATGGGCGGGGTGTCGGCAAGCTTCTGCTTTCTCGGCGATGTGGTCATGGCCGAGCCGCGTGCGCTGGTCGGCTTTGCCGGCCCACGGGTCATCGAGCAGACGGTGCGCGAGAAGCTGCCCGAAGGTTTCCAGCGGGCCGAGTTCCTGCTCGAGAAGGGGGCGATCGACATGATCGTCGACCGCCGGCAGATGCGCGACGAGATTGCCCGGCTGCTCGCCTTGCTGACGCGCCAGCCGTCCGAGGCTCTGGTCTGAAACCCGATCTCGCCGCCTGGCTCGCCCGCATCGAGCAACTCCACCCGAAAACCATCGAACTCGGGCTCGACCGGGTGCGGGCCGTGGCCCGGCGCCTCGACCTGGCCCTCGACTGCACGGTCATCACGGTTGCCGGCACCAACGGCAAGGGTTCGACCTGCGCGATGCTCGAGGCGATCCTGTTCGAGGCCGGCTACCGGGTCGGCACCTATACCTCGCCGCATCTGGTCGATTTCACCGAGCGGGCCCGCATCGATGGCCAACCGGCCAACGACGCTGCGCTCGTGGCGCAGTTCGAGGCCGTGGAAGCGGCACGCGGCGAAACCCCGCTGACCTACTTCGAGTTCTCGACGCTGGCCATCCTGCGCCTGTTCCAGCAGTCGCAACTGGACGTTGCGATCCTGGAGATCGGCCTGGGCGGGCGGCTCGATGCGGTGAACATCATCGATTCCGACTGCGCGATCGTCACCAGTGTCGACATCGACCATGCCGAGTGGCTGGGCAAGACCCGCGAGGCGATCGGCCTGGAGAAGGCGCATATCTTCCGGCCGGGGCGGCCGGCGATCTGCAGCGACCCGGCCCCGCCTGAGTCGCTGCTTGAACACGCCAGGAAAATCGGCGCCGATCTGTGGCTGTTCGGCGTCGACTTCAACTACTCGGGAGATCATCAGCAATGGTCGTGGGCCGGGCGTGGCCAGCGGCGCAATGCGATGGCCTATCCGGCCTTGCGCGGTGCGAACCAGTTGCTCAACGCGGCCGGTGCACTGGCTGCGCTCGAATCCCTGCGCAGTCGCCTGCCAGTGTCCCAGCAGGCGGTCCGGCAGGGGTTTGCGACGGTCGAACTGCCCGGGCGCTTCCAGGTGCTGCCCGGGCAACCGGTCATCGTGCTCGATGTTGCCCACAATCCGCACGCCGTGGCGCATCTGGCCGCCAATCTCGACAACATGGGCCGGTTCACCACCACCTGGGCGGTGTTCGGCGCGCTGGCCGACAAGGATATCGACGCGATGATCGCGGCCGTTGCAGATCGGGTCGATCACTGGCTGCTGGCCACCTTGCCCGGCGAGCGGGCGGCCGCCCCCCAGATGATTGCGCAGCGACTGCTCGACGCCGGCGTCGCCACGACGGCGCAGGCGACGATCAGCAGTTTCGAATCACCGTCGGCTGCGCTCGTTGCAGCGCAGGATCGGGCGGGGCCGAATGATAGAATCGTCGTTTTCGGATCTTTCCTGACGGTCGCCGACGTGCTCACGAGCGGGGCCGCTTCCAATCGCAGTTCCAGGCATGGCAAAGCGCAACGATAGTCAGGGCACTGCGCTCGATCCCGCGTTGTCTCAGAAGAAGCGTGCACGGCGCAGACTGATCGGCGCTGCCGCGCTCGCCTTGCTGGCTGCGATCGTCCTGCCGCTGGTTCTCGATCCCGAACCACGCCAGCCGCCGGTCGAAGTCGAACTCGAGATTCCGTCGCGCGATACGCCGGTCGCGCGGCCAGTGCCGCCTGCGTCGCCGTCACCCGGCGCCGTCCCGGGTCCGGGCGCGATTCCACCCGTGGCCACGATTCCACGCGCCGAAACCCCGTCGGTCGCGCCGGTGCCGCCGCCGGTGGCCGACGCCCCATCGGCCAGGTCGGCCGAAACCGTGCCGGCGCGCGAACCGGCTGGGGCCTCGCCGCTGCCTGCGCCGCAGGATGAAGCGCCGCGCCCCGCGTCGCCGGCCAGATCTCCGGCCAAGACGCCGGTGACCAGCCAGCCGACGTCGCCACCCGGCACCCGTACGCCGACGCCACCTGTCCCGGCGCCAGCCCCGCCGGCACCGACCGCCGCCGCCCCGGCCACCACGGCCCCGGCCGGTCAGACGCCGGCTGCCTCGGCCCCGGCCGAGGAGCGCTTCGCGCTGCAGATCGGTGCCTACGCGAATGCCGACGGTGCTCGCACCATGGCCGACCGGGCACGCAAGGCCGGTGTCCGGTCCTATACCGAGCAGATCCAGACCCAGGCGGGCGTGCGCACGCGGGTGCGGGTCGGCCCGTTCGCCGACCGTGAGGCGGCCGATCGCGCACGTGGTCGCCTCACGCTGGTCGGTATCGAATCCTCGGTCGTCTCGCTGCCATGATCGATCCTGCCGCGCTGACCGGATGGGATTGGTTCGTCGGTGCCGCCCTGCTGATTTCGACCGTGCTCGGCATCATCAGCGGGCTGGTGCGTACCGTGTTTGCGCTTGCCGGCTGGGTCGTCGGCCTGATCGGGGCGCCGATCGCCACCTCGGTGGTGCTCGGGCTCACCGGCTGGCAGGTGCATCCGCTGTTCATGATGGCGCTGCTGTTCTTCCTGCTGCTGGTCCTGGTCCGACTGCTCGGCGTGGTGCTCGCGCGGGCCCTGTCGAAGATCGGCCTGGGCGGGGTCGACCGCACACTCGGCGCCGTGCTCGGGGTGGCTCGCGCGCTGCTGATCGTGACCTGCGCAGCCGTGCTGGCGCACGGCCTTGGTGCCCACCAGCAGGCGGCCTGGCAGCAGGCGTTCTCCCGACCGTTGCTCGAGGAGCTGCTCACGCTGGTCGAGCCATTGTTGCCGGAATCCCTGGGTGAATCCACCCGCAGCAGGGTCCGGCGCACCTGAACCGGATCCAGGAGTCTGAAAGCATGTGCGGCATCCTTGGTGCAGTCTCCGACAGTCCGGTCAACCAACTGCTCTATGACGGCTTGCTGCTGCTGCAGCATCGCGGCCAGGATGCCGCCGGCATCGCCACCGTGATGGGCAAGCGCTTCAACATGCACAAGGCCAACGGGCTGGTGCGTGATGTTTTCCGGACGCGCAACATGCGTTCGCTGCCGGGTTTCAGCGGGGTCGGCCATGTCCGCTACCCGACGGCCGGTTCGGCGGGCGATTCCGAAGAGGCGCAGCCGTTCTACGTCAACGCGCCGTTCGGGATCATGCTGGTGCACAACGGCAATCTGACCAATTCCGAGCAGCTCAAGGATCAGATGTTCCGGCGCGACCGGCGGCACTTCAACACTGAATCCGATTCCGAAGTGCTGCTCAACGTGCTGGCCAACGAACTGCAGGAAGCGGCCGGTGGCGTGACGCTGGATGCGTCCGCCATCTTTGCCGCCGTGCGCGGCCTGCATGCCCGGGTGCGCGGTGCCTATGCCTGCGTGGCCGAGATCGCCGGCGCGGGTGTGCTGGCCTTTCGCGATCCATGGGGGATCCGGCCGCTGTGCTTCGGCGCGATCGAGAACGAGCGTGGGCGCACCGAGTACATGGTTGCCTCGGAGTCGGTTGCGCTCGAAGGGCTGGGCTACCGGCTGGTGCGCGACGTGGCGCCCGGCGAGGCGGTTTTCATCGACCTCGACGGCAAGCTGTTCACCGAACAGTGCGCCGAATCGCCGGTGCTCAGCCCCTGCGTGTTCGAGTACGTCTACTTTGCCCGGCCCGACTCGGTCGTCGACGGGGCCTCGGTCTACGACGCCCGGCTGCGCATGGGCGAATACCTGGCCGAGACGCTCAAGCGCGAGCTCTGGCGCGGCGACATCGACGTCGTGATGCCGATCCCCGATACTTCGCGGCCCTCCGCGATGCAGCTGGCGATGAGGCTCGGCATCCAGTACCGCGAGGGCTTCATCAAGAACCGCTACATCGGGCGCACCTTCATCATGCCGGGCCAGTCGGTGCGCAAGAAGACGGTGCGCCAGAAGCTCAATGCGATGAGCGTCGAGTTCAAGGGAAAGAACGTCCTGCTGGTCGACGACTCGATCGTGCGCGGCACGACTTCACGCGAGATCGTCCAGATGGCGCGCGACGCCGGTGCACGGAAGGTCTATTTCGCGTCGGCTTCGCCGCCGGTGCGCTTTCCGAACGTCTACGGCATCGACATGCCGACGCGCGGCGAACTGATCGCGCACGGGCGCAGCGACGCCGAAATCCAGCAGGCGATCGGTGCCGACGCGCTGATCTACCAGACCCTCGAGGACATGAAGCAGTCGGTGCGCGACGTGAACCCCGTCTTCCGCGAGTTCGATGCATCCTGCTTCGATGGCCGCTACGTTACCGGCGACGTGACCCCGGCCTACCTCGACGAGCTGGAAAGCCGGCAGCTTTCCATGCCGATCCGCGGTGACGAGGATGGGCCGCGCAGCCAGATGAACCTCCAGTTCGCCGCGGCGACCCGGGACTGACGATGGACAAGACACAGGCGGGTGGTGACGACTGGCAGTTCGACACGCTGGCAGTGCGCGCCGGCACCGAACGCACCGGTTTCGGTGAGCACACCGAGGCGATGTTCCTGACTTCGAGCTTCGTGCACGACAGCGCCGAGCATGCCGCGGCCAAGTTCGCAGGCGAGGCCGGGGGGTTCATCTACTCGCGCTTCGGCAATCCGACGGTGCGCCTGTTCGAGAACCGGCTCGCCGCGCTCGAAGGCGCCGACGAATGCCGGGCGACGGCTTCGGGAATGTCGGCGATCATGTCGGTGCTGATGAGCCTGACCGGCAGCGGCGATCACGTGATCTGCGCGAAAGGGGTGTTCGGCACGACGATCCAGTTGTTTGGGCTGTTCGCGCGCTACGGCATTGAGACCAGCTATGTCCCGGTGTCCGATCCGGACGCCTGGGCGGCAGCGGTGCGGCCGAACACCCGGCTGCTCTTTCTCGAAACCCCGTCGAATCCGTCGACCGAGATCGGCGACCTGGGGGCGCTGGCCGCGATCGCGCAGCGCCACGGGATTCCGCTGGTCGTCGACAACTGCTTCTGCACGCCGGCGCTGCAGCGCCCGCTAGAACTGGGGGCCGACATCGTCGTGCACTCGGCCACCAAGCATCTCGACGGGCAGGGCCGGGTGCTCGGTGGCGCGGTGCTCGGCAGCCACAAGTACATGAGCGAGACGCTGCAGCCGGTGCTGCGCTATTGCGGCCCGACCCTGTCGGCCTTCAATGCCTGGCTGCTGGCCAAGGGTCTGGAGACGCTGTCGATCCGGATGCAGCGACACTCCGAAAGCGCGCTCGCCGTCGCCCGCTGGCTGCTCGAGCAACCCGGGGTGGAGCGGGTCCGCTATCCATGGCTGGCGTCCCACCCCCAGCATGCCCTGGCGCGCACCCAGCAGCGCGCGGGCGGGGCCGTGCTGGCCTTCGACCTGGCTGGTGACGACGACGCCCAGCGCCGCGCCAACGCCTGGCGGGTCGTCGACGCCTGCCGGCTGCTGTCGATCACAGCCAACCTGGGTGACGTCAAGTCGACCATTACGCATCCGGCCAGCACCACGCATGGCCGGATGGCCGTCCAGGCACGTGCCGAAGCGGGCATCGGTGAGGGTATGCTACGGGTGGCAGTCGGGCTCGAGGATCCGGCCGACATCTGTGCCGACCTGGCACGCGGACTGAGGGACCGGGCTCCGACATAAGAACACGCCAGGGTCATGCCCGGACGCCTGGCGCAGACACCAGGAGACCAGCATGACGAACATGGCAGGCAGGACCCTCACTGCGGCAGAGGCGGCGCTGCGCGACGCTGCACTCGAATACCACTGCTTGCCGACGCGCGGCAAGGTGGCGGTGACACCGACCAAGCCGCTGGTCAACCAGCGCGACCTGTCGCTGGCCTATTCGCCGGGGGTCGCCTATGCCTGCCTGGCGATCGAAGAGAATCCGGCGCTGGCCGCGGAGTACACTTCGCGCGCGAACCTGGTCGGTGTCGTCACCAACGGCACTTCGGTGCTCGGGCTCGGCGACATCGGGCCGCTGGCCGGCAAACCGGTGATGGAAGGCAAGGGGTGCCTGTTCAAGAAATTTGCCGGCATCGATGTCTTCGACATCGAACTGGCCGAGCGTGACCCGGACAAGCTGGTCGAGATCATCGCGGCGCTCGAACCGACCCTGGGCGGCATCAACCTCGAGGACATCAAGGCGCCCGAATGCTTCGTCATCGAACGCAAGCTGCGCGAGCGGATGAAGATCCCGGTCTTCCACGACGATCAGCACGGCACGGCGATCATCTCGGCGGCGGCGCTGATCAACGGGCTCGAACTGGTGGGCAAGGCGATCGGCGGGATCCGGCTGGTGGCTTCTGGCGCCGGGGCCGCCGCGATCGCCTGCCTCGACATGATGCTAGCGCTCGGGGTCAGACCGGAGAACATCCTGGTCGTGGATTCGAGCGGCGTGCTGCACAGCGGCCGGGCTGGTTCGGTCGACGAGTCGAAGCGGCCATGGTGCCGGGACACCGACGCCCGCACGCTTGCCGATGCGGTGCGCGGCGCCGACGTGCTGCTCGGCTGCTCGCGGCCCGGCGTGCTGACAGCCGAGATGGTCGGCACGATGGCCGACCAGCCGATCATCCTGGCGCTGGCCAACCCTGAGCCCGAGATCCGGCCGGAAGTGGCGAAATCGGCGCGCCCCGACTGCATCGTGGCGACCGGCCGCTCGGATTATCCGAACCAGGTCAACAACGTCCTGTGCTTTCCGTACATCTTCCGTGGCGCGCTGGATTGCGGCGCCACCGGGATCACCGAGGAGATGAAGCTGGCCTGCGTGCACGAGATCGCGGCGCTGGCCAAGGCCGAGATCAGCGACGAGGTCGCTGCGGCCTATCCCGGGCAGGAACTGAGCTTCGGGCCCGACTACATCATTCCCAAGCCCTTCGATCCGCGCCTGATCCTGCGCATCGCTCCGGCGGTGGCGCAGGCGGCGGCCGATTCCGGCGTGGCCGAGCGCCCGATCGAGGACATGCGCGCCTATCGCGACTCGCTGGGCCGCTTTGTTGCACACACTAGTCTGTTCATGCGGCCGGTGTTCGCGGCAGCCAAGGCCTCGCCACGGCGGATCGCCTATCCCGAGGGCGAAGACGAGCGCGTGCTGCGGGCGGCGCAGGCGGCCGTCGACGATGGCCTGGCGCGGCCGATCCTGATCGGCCGGCCGGCGATCATCGCCCAGCGCATCAAGCGTGCGGGACTGCGCCTGCAGCAGGCGCGCGACTTCGACCTGGTCGACCCCGAAGACGATCCGCGTTTCCGACAGTACTGGGAAGCCTACTACCGGCTGCTTGCCCGCGAGGGTGTCACGCCCGACATGGCCAAGGCGGTGATGCGGCGCTCGAATACCGCGATCGGCGCAATGATGGTGCGCTTGAACGACGCCGACGGAATGGTCTGCGGGCTGGTCGGGCGCTACGACGCCCACCTCGAGCACATCGAGGCGATCATCGGCCGGCGGCCCGGCGCATCCTGCCTGGCGGCGCTCAACGCCCTGATGCTCGACCGGCATACGCTGTTCATCGCCGACACCTTCGTCAACGAGGATCCGGGCGCCGGCGAGCTGGCCGAAATCGCGAAGATGGCGGCCGAGGTCGTCCAGCAGCGCTTCGGCGTGCAGCCCAAGGTGGGTTTCCTGTCGCACTCGATGTACGGTTCGAGCCGGCGTGCCTCGGCGCGCAAGATGCGCGAAGCCTGCGAGATCTTCAGGCGAATCGCCCCCGATGTCGAAGCCGACGGGGAGCTGCACGGCGATGCGGCCCTGTCCGAGGAGGTGCGCAGCCGCTTCATCCTCGAACCGGGCATGAGCGGCTCGACGAACGTGCTGATCCTGCCGAACCTGGACGCCGCGAACATCCTGTTCAACGTGCTGAAGATGACCGGTGGCCACGGCGTCACGGTTGGCCCGATCCTGCTCGGCACGGTCGCGCCGGTGCACATCGTGACGCCGTCGGCAACGATCCGGCGCATCGTGAACCTGACGGCGCTGGCGGTCGCGGAGGCGGGTGCAAGAGCCTGATGCCTTTTCGCGTCCGGAGGTCCCGGGCAGCCAAGGTGCGGGGGGCTTGGCCTGGCCGGCGCCGGGTGCTTGGCCCCGCTGCGCGGGGCTGCCCTCGGTGCTCGGGTTCCTGGCTGCGCGGCGTAACTCGCTTCGCTCCCGCCGCTTGCGCGTCGCTCGCTGCGCTCAGACA